>Ga0315906_10000802_pt1 | contig 48712 bp, 53 predicted proteins | sample LakEriMetagenome_4_FD_203526 | JGI IMG/M metagenome (GOLD analysis project Ga0315906, IMG submission 203526) | Freshwater fungal communities from buoy surface, Lake Erie, Ohio, United States - Buoy 2 MA122 | ecosystem: Environmental > Aquatic > Freshwater > Lake > Lake biofilm | place: USA...
CGTCATCTCGCGCGGTGCGAAGTTACCCCAGTCAGCAGAAATCGGGGTCGCATGACAACCGCTCCACTGCCCCCAAGGCATCGCGCCAAGATTCATCGCCATACGCAAACCATCACCCTGATTGTGTGGTGTACCGCGCACTTTCGCTGCACCGACGAGAGGGCCGATATGCTGGGTGCGCATTTGCACGTTGGCTTCGAACCCCCCACAACCTAAAACCACCGCCTTGGCATGCAGCTCTTTGACTCCGTTGTCATCACGCACCGTGACACCGCATACCGCACCAGTCTCGTCTTGCAACAACCCAACGACTGCGGCGCCGTAACGCACCTCTATCCCCATGCGTTCGCAAGTTGCAAACCAACTGCGCGACAGTCCGACTCCCTCATGTTCGGCACGTACAACGAGGCCGCGTGCCCAAACGATTCGATTGCCCTTTCTGACACCCGTGAGCGTAATGGCTGGCTCCATCGGCACCTTACCGACCTCACTCATCCAAAAGACCGTATCCTTTGAATTATCGACAAGCACGTGCGAAAGAACAGGGTCTGTCTGCCCAGAGGTCACGCGCATCAAATCGCCGTGAAAGTCATCTTTTGTATAAGGCGCGATGCCGGAATAAAAATCTTCGTATTCTTGCTCAACGCCCGGCAACAAGGGACCAATTTCTTTAGGATCGTCAAAGGCGAAACGCAACACGCCACCGCTCCAGTGTGTATTGCCGCCGCGCATCTCACGGGGGGCTTTTTCAAGCACCACCACGCGCTGAGCGCCATTTTCTTTGGCCGATACGGCCGCGGCTAACGCAGCATTCCCTGCACCCACAACGATCACGTCAAATTCATTCATTTTTTTGTCTCCAATACCCGTGTGTCATACCGCCCGCGCAAAACGCCCTCAAACAAACGTTTTGGATTTTGCATACAGATGTATTTTATTGTATTACCGAGGCTAGGTAAAGCACTAGCGCGTCAGTCTACGCAGTGCGCGCACCCTCAGCGGGAAGACGCGGCCCGAAGATACAGACGCTCATACTGTTCCACCATCGCCTCGACGCCATAGCGGGTCTGCACCTCATGGAGCCCATGCGTAGCCATGTTTAGTCGGCGCTCGGGCTGACTCAGCAGCTCGACGATATGTGCAGCCAGCCCGCCAGCATCACCTGGCTCACTTAAGAGCCCCCGTCCATCGGCCAGCAACTCCTTTAGCCCCCCGGCGTTTGTTGCCACCACGGGCACGCTTTGGGCCATGGCGTCTAAAACACTACTGCCAAGCGCTTCGTGGCGCGAGGCCATCACAAATACCGTCAGCGCTGCAAACAATTGCTCAACACCAACCTCAAATCCTAGCAACCGATAGCGCCCCTCCAAGCCAAGATCATGTATCGCTAGGCGCGCCGCCTCAGCGGCAGCACCCTCCGCACCCCAATGCACAAAGATCACATCGGGATACGTTGCGCAGACTTTCGCTGCCGCGTGTATTAAAGTGACGGGGTCCTTTTCTGGCGATAGCGCAGCAGCGGTACCCACCAAACGATGTCCGGCTAATTTTTCACGCAAGATAAATTCCTGCACGCGCGAAGCATTCGGCTCAACGGGAGGAACCGCGCTTGGGATAATCTGTACCGATAAGCCCATTTCCCGCATCGCAGTGGCAGCCGCTTCGCTAATCGCGATACGGACATCCGTACAGCCCCACTTGAGTCGAGAAAAGCCGCTAAAGCCTCTGATCGGAAAACTTGTCCGGCGTGAAAAAACAACCGGTCGACGATGCAGCGGCTTGGCCAACAACGCCCACGCCAACACATTCGCCGTCTGCACATGCAAGACATCGTATGACTGGCCGTGGCGCGCTAACCAAACGCCAAACTCGGCTGTCGTGTTCATCGCGTGCGTGCGCAGCCCTTCTGACTGAGCACGCGTCTCCAAGACACCGCCCGCTCGAACCAGCACCTCAACCTCATGCCCTCGCTCACGCAACCCCAAGGAAGTGAGCAAGGTTTGCCGCTCGCCCCCTCGCCAACCCCGCTCCGAATTAATCTGCAGAATACGCATCTAGGCTAGCCATCAGCCCGTGAACGGGGCGCCTGAAAATATCGTACTGTGTTCACACCGACCGCTATTACTGAGAAGCCAATCGCAACACAGAGACCAAGCATCGGACCGTCACTGAAGCCAAAACTGAATACAAGCGCAACAATCGCCGCACCAAATGTTTGACTGAACACACGCGTCGTGGCCTGCAATCCACCCACAGCGCCCGCTCGATTCCGCGGAGCAGAGCCCAGCATGACCCGGTTATTCGGTGTTTGAAAAAATCCAAACCCAATTCCGGCAATGACCATCGCTGTAAAGAGCCAGGCATCCGAAGTGCTCGTAGGCATCACCACAACCAAACCCAAGCCTAGGGCCATCGCTGCCGCACCCAAGCCGCTTAGGATGGCCACAGGAAAACGATCTGACAGGGGGCCTGCTATCGCGGCGATCAACGCGGCACCGACAGGCCAACCCGCCATGAGGGCACCCACTGCCAATTGAGGGCGGTTCAGCGTCACCTGCAGATAGAAGGGTAACGAAACCATAGTGGCCATCTGCGCACAAAAGGTACTCGCCGAAGCGGCTAACGCAAATCGCATGGCGGGGATTCTAAACAGATCAACCGGTACGAGCGGTGCCGTCTGCTGCGCAGAGCGTCGTACCAAGACCCAACCAATCACAAAGGCGGCCACTAATAGCAATACCGCCAGCCAAAAATTTTTAGAGAGCGCGTCGATTCCAAGAATCAATAATGCAATAGTTGTCATACTCAACGCCGCTGCAAACCAGTCATACGATGCGGTGATCGGAGGCACATCAGGCAGATAACGTACCCCGAGCATGGTGAGGATACCCATCGGTAAATTAAACAGAAATATCCATTCCCAGGTCGTGAACGACAAGATGAAAGCCCCAATCGACGGGCCAATCACCGACGACACCGCGACGGTCATCGCATTTAGCCCAATCCCTCGCCCAATCAAATGCGGGGGATAGATATTGCGCACCAAGGCACCAAATAAACACATGATGGCAGAACCACCAAGCCCTTGAAAAATACGCGCGCCCAACAGCACGGGCATGGTTGGCGCCAGAGCGCTGCACACCGAGGCAAGGATGAAAGTCCACAACCCGTAATAAAACAATCGCTTAAACCCGATGCGCTCCCCAATCGCTGACATGGGCAACAAGGTCATCGCGACCGTCAGAGTGTAGGCGTTCACGACCCAAACAACCGCGGCATCAGAAGCATTAAGGTCTTGCGCAATTGAAGGAAGTGCTACGTTCGTCATCGTGGCATCGAGCACGGCAAGCATTAAGCCTGCGGCAAGAGCTAGCGCTGCTTTTCTGCGTCGCGCCGTCGGTAAACCTTCATGCGCGTCTGACACGCGAGGAGCTTTTGCTTCTGTCATTCCTAGGCTTTTTTAACCGGCCGCTTCCAGCCCTCAATCGTCGTTTGCTTCGCACGGGATACGGTCAACTGCCCAGCCGGCGCATCGCGGGTGAGCGTTGTGCCAGCACCAAGCGTGGCACCCTTGCCTACCCGCACTGGGGCAACCAACTGAGTATCTGAACCAATGAATGCATCATCTTCAATGACCGTTCGATGTTTGTTCACACCGTCATAATTACAAGTAATGGTGCCAGCACCAATATTGACCCGCTCCCCGACGTCAGCATCTCCTACATAGGCCAGATGATTCGCCTTGCTACCTTTACCAAGCGTGGTGTTTTTAATTTCAACAAAATTACCAACGTGTGTCCCATCCGCTAATTTGGCACCGGGACGCAGCCGTGCATAGGGGCCAATATGCGCCTCGGCACCGACCTGCGCTTGATCAAGATGACTAAACGGTTCAACCTGCGTTGCACGACCAAGCGTGACGTTGCGCAACACACAATGCGCGCCAATCCGCACACCATCGGCAAGCACAACACGGCCTTCAAATACACAACCTACATCAATGAAGACATCTTGGCCGCACTGCAACGTACCACGCAAATCAAAACGAGAAGGGTCGGCGATCGTGACGCCCGCCTCGAGCTGCCGACGCGCAAGCTCGTGCTGCCAAAGCCGCTCGAGTTCCGCTTGCTGCAAGCGACTGTTTACGCCAAGCGTTTCGAAACTAGCGGTCGGATGTGCCACATTGACAGAGACCCCTTCTGCAACTGCCATCCCAACAATATCAGTTAGGTAATACTCACCCTGCGCATTATTGTTCGTGAGCTTGGCGAGCCAGGTCTTTAGTTGCCGTGTCGGCACAGCCATGATCCCTGTGTTGACCTCCTGAATCGCACGCTGCTCAGGCGTCGCGTCTTTATGCTCAACAATCGCAGTCACACTGCCTTTAGCGTTACGTACGATACGCCCATAGCCTGTCGCATCCGACAAAATCTCGGTGAGAATCGCCACTCCGTTAGCACGCGCCAACATCAAGGCACGCAGCGTATCAGGCTGAACAAGAGGAACATCCCCATATAAGATAATGGTGACATCGTCCGCATCGGCCTCTTGCAATAGGGGCACTGCTTGCAATACAGCATGCCCAGTTCCTAACTGCGGCTGCTGCAAGGCAAACTGTAGGTCTGGCTGCGTGGCATACGCAAGCTTCACCTGTTCGGCGCCATGTCCAACCACGACAGCGATGCAATGTGCCCCTAGGGCACGTGCACTCTCCAGCACATGCGTCAACATCGGACGGCCCGCAATCGGGTGCAACACTTTCGGTAAATTAGACTGCATGCGCTTGCCTTGTCCTGCGGCAAGAATCACGATGTTAAGCATAGTGTGATGTAGTAATAAGTGTTTAAGTCGATGTTTTACGTGCGGGACGCTTCGTTGCTTTTTTCGCTGCCGCCGCTTTTTTATTTGTAGTGCCAGTCTCTTTGGCGCTGCCCATACTGGCAGCAGTGGCCGCGGCGACCTGACTAAACTGTTGCGTCAACATGTTCCACCAAGCTTGTGCCGCCGCAGGCACCTCAGTTGATGCGGCAGCTGTCGAGTCCTGCGCAGCCGGTGTAGCCGCCGCAACAAAAGACTTCAAGGTCGCGATCGTTGCAAGCTGCACTTCCATACCTTGAATCGTGCTGCTCAGCATCGACAAATTAAGCTTTAACCAGTTTTCTACGGACTTGAGCTCTGCAATTTTGCGCTCCAACTCCTCGGGATTCATAGAAGGTGCCAAACCAACACCAGCACCCATGCCGGCAGGGCCTGCCAACCCGGCAAACGCCTTGCGCATCATTTCCATGCTGGTAAAAAGCGGGTTATTGGCCATATCGCCAGTTTGGCCCAGTCCTGGCAACACAAAAGGGTTGGAAGAGGATCCAGTCATGACATACCCAAACCTTAAAGGGGATAACCCCTAGATATTACTCGTATACGCCACCTCAGCAACAGGGCGCAGGATTAAAGAAAAAATGTCGACCAAATTGGTCTTAGCCGCAAAACTAGGTGAAATATTCTGGGACAATGCGTGTATGCAAGACACCATTACTCTGCCCGAATTAGAAGCCGCCATCAACTTTTGGCGCCAACGCAGTCCTTCGCTTGGTGAAGAGCTACGCCTGTGCGCACAGGCCTCTAGTCTGGCGACACCCTACGCCCTCATGATTTTCGAGAGGCGAGCGCAAATGTCGGTTTCCGATATGTCAGAGAAGGCTCAAGCTGCTCTCAAAGAATGGCTTACCCAACGTTAGCTGCCCTTGCAACGGAGCGTTTATGAATACCACCACCACACCATACGTTTTAAGAGATGATTTTGGTGCTGCGGCGCATCTGACACTAAATCGAGGCGCGCAATATAACCCCCTGTCCCTAGATATGATCTCTGCGCTACGTACGCACATTCTTGAGATCAGCTCCGACGCATGCATCAAAGTCGTTGTCTTAAAGGGAGCGGGTAAGGGCTTTTGTGCAGGGCACGATCTTAAAGAAATGAATGCGAATCGAAACGAGCCATGGCTCAGCGAACTCTTTGGGCAATGCAGTGCCTTGATGCAGGACATGCTCGCCTGCCCAAAACCCATCATTGCGCAAGTTCACGGAGCCGCCTCCGCAGCAGGTTGTCAATTGGTCGCAACCTGCGATTTGGCAATCGCCACGACAGAGACGCGCTTTTCCTTGCCAGGCGTCAATATCGGTTTGTTTTGCTCAACACCTGCTGTCGCTGTCTCACGCGCGGTTCAAACAAAACACGCACTCGAAATGCTATTGACCGGGCAATCCATTTCCGCACAAACCGCTGCGGAGTGGGGCCTTATTAATGCGGCCGTCCCGCCCGAAGAACTTGAGGTTCACATTCAACGTTTAACCGAGGCTATTTCTGACAAAAGCACAGAAGTTTTAGCGCTAGGGAAAAAAACCTTCTATCAACAAGCAGCGCTTACTAGATCGGATGCATACACAGTTGCGGGCAAAGCGATGACCCACAATATGTTTCTCGAAGATAGCGTCGAAGGGATTAATGCTTTTTTGGAAAAGCGTTCGCCACGTTGGCGCAGCTAAGTGGCTCTGCGTGCGACAGCCAAGCTATTTGAGTAACAGCTGAATATCGTGAACTAACGCAGCCACACCAGCCGTGTTGCTAACGAGCACACGCGCCTCACCTTTTGGATCAAGCAAATAAAACGAAGAGCTGTGGTCCATGGTGTAGCCGCCCTTGGCAGCAGGCGCTTTGGCGTAATACGCCTTAAACGATGCTGCGACCTGTTTGATTTCAGCTGGCGTGCCCGTTAATCCCAAAAACTTTGGGCTAAACCCAGAAACATACGCACGCAGTACTTCTGGTGTGTCGCGCTCAGGGTCCACCGTAATCAATAACACTTGGACTTTACTCGCCTGATCGCCTAGCTGGCGCATTACCTCGGAGAGCTCGGCCAGTGACGACGGACAGATGTCAGGGCACTGCGTAAAACCAAAAAACACAAGCTGAACCTTGCCAGCAAAGTCGGCCGAGGTGTAGCGCTTTCCATCCATTCCCGTAAGCGCCCAGCCACGGCCTATTTTCGTCCCAGAAATATCGCTGCCCTTTAGCTTTGCCGGGGCAGCATCGCTGCACCCAAGCAATCCGGTCATCATTCCGATCAAGCCCACAGCAAGTAGAGCACGACGACTAGAGCCTGAATCACAACGAATGGGCAATTGCTTCAATCAACTTCCCACGACGATCAACCAGTGATCGACTAATAAAGCAGCGAATAAAAGCGACAAATAAAGGATTGAAAACCGAAACAACTTGCGTGCAAGTTCGTCACTGTAGACTCGGTATAACTTCCACGCGTACCAGACAAACAAGGCCCCGAGCACCAGGGCGGACAGTAGGTACAGCCAACCACTCATCGCAACGATATAAGGCAACAGCGTCGTCGCGACCAGTGCGACGCTGTAGAGCAGAATATGCAAGCGTGTGAACTTCTGGCCATGGGTGACTGGCAGCATAGGCAAGCCCGCATTGGCGTAGTCATGGCTACGGTACAAGGCGAGCGCCCAAAAATGTGGGGGAGTCCAGATAAAGATGATGAGCACCAGTAGCCACGCCTCTGCCGGTACTGAGTCTGCCACCGCGGCCCAGCCAAGCGCAGGCGGCATCGCACCAGACAACCCGCCAATCACAATATTTTGTGGTGTGCGAGGTTTCAGGATCATGGTGTAAATCACCGCATACCCCACAAACGTCGCAAAGGTTAGCCACATCGTGAGCGAATTCACCCAACGGTACAGAATGAACATCCCAAGCCCACCCAACACGCCAGAGAAAATAATCACCTGTAGGGGCGATATCGTGCCGGTGGCTGTTGCACGACGAGCCGTGCGCAACATGCGCGCATCGATACGCTGCTCGATCAGACAGTTCACAGCGAAGGCGGCCGCGGCGAGCAACCAGATCCCGATTGTGCCAGCGATCACTTTTTGCATGTCAGGTAAAACCGGCGTCGCCAAAAACATGCCGATCACGGCACAAAATACCGCCAGTTGCGTGACGCGCGGCTTCGTAAGCACCAAATATTGGCGCAAGAGGTTAGGGGACGAGGCAGTGGTGCTGGACATGGGCTTTGTTTTAAACGAACTACCGTGATTGTACTGGTTGTCCCAGACCGGATCGGACAGAAAGCCGGTAAACAATCGTTACCGTGGCAAGTACGAGTCCAGCTGCGCCGCCATTGTGGAGGACAGCAATCAAAAGGGGCCAGTGAAAGAAGATCGTAGTCAGGCCCGTAAAGAGTTGCGCTCCGAGAAGGACTAAAACCAGCCGCGCTGGACCTCGCGTCGCCGGATCGGCAAGCAAGCGCCAAGCCAAGATGCCGAGCACGGCAAACACCACGAACGCAAAATTGCGATGCACCCAATGAATCGCGGTCAAGGCCGTCTGCGAGATCATTTCACCGCTTGGCATTTCACCGAGCCCTCGGACCACCGAAAAACCATTACGGATGTCCATCTCAGGGAGCCAACTGCCATGGCACGTTGGAAAATCCATGCAGGCTAAGGCGGCATAATTTGTACTGACCCAACCACCCAGTACGATCTGTACCGACAATAGCAATAAGCCCAGAATCGCCCAACTGCGACCCTTTAGCGTCGCTAACGCCGGATTAACGTAACCGCGTTCGCGCGCGGCTAGCCAGGTGATCATACCTAGTAACGTCATGCCGCCAAACAAGTGTGCGGTAACAACCGCCGGCATCAGCTGATGCGTCACTGTCCACGCACCAAACGCACCTTGTATGCAAACCGCAACCAAGGTCGCAATCGCGAGCTTAGGCGAATACCCAAGCACAGTGCGATGTCGCCATCCGAGCACGACGATCAAAATAATCAGAAAACCAAGCAATGCTCCAACATAGCGATGAATCATTTCGATCCAGGCTTTGGGTAAAGTGACTGGACCGTCAGGCATTGCCTTAGCGGCTTCACGGATGGAATCCAGCGCACCAATTGGCGTGACACTGCCGTAACAGCCGGGCCAATCTGGGCAGCCTAAGCCAGAATCCGTCAGGCGTACAAAGGCACCAAACATAATCAGGTCAAGCGTCAAAAACCATGTCAAAAAGACGAGGCGCCGGTAACGCGCACGCGCGGATTGCGGCCCAGAAGTATTCGTTGTAGCGAGTTCAGTCATTGCGCGACTACCCAATCCTTGAGTTCGCAAGCAACTTACGTAACTCATTACGAAACTTCTCGGGATCTGCCTCCGGCGGATACTGCAAGATCAAGTTACCCAAGGGATCAATAATCCACATCGGTTTACGAAGCGCTTCGGGCGCCTCTGCCGCTGAAGCCTGCGGTAACAAGAATTGCTTCAATACCTCTGGCTTGATGCGCACCATCACTGTCCCTTTGTATGCTTCGAGCACCTTCTCCGGAACAGGTTGATCATCGGTAATGAACCATACGCGCATCAACCGCTCGACATGCTTGCCCTGGCTGGCATGCGAGTTGCGCAAAATGAAAAGCTTACGTGCACACGATTCAGGACACGCTGCGTCATCCGCAGCTAGCAATAACCATTTGCCTTTAAGCGAAGCCAGGTCAAACGGCTTGCCGTCGAGTGTAGTCGCTGGCAGCGCCGTTGCACTCGGAATAGGCCGCTGTGGCTGGATCAGCGTGCCGTAACTCACACTACCTTCAGGACGCAAGCTTGGGTTGAAATAAACCAGTAGCGCCGCAACCAAAGGGGCTAGGCTCATCAGAAAAATGACGATCAACGTTCCACGGCTGCGCCGCTTGTTGCTTGGTAAAGTTTTCGACTCAACAGAGGTATTCACAAACATCCCACTTATTTAATTTGTCGGCGTCTACGAAAGACAAACCGCCACAACACCACACAGAACGCGACCGCTGCAATCCCCGCAAAACCAAACCATTGCGTTGCGTAACCCACATTCTTATCCGCATCCAACGAGGGCTTGGGCCAATTGCGCGAGAGGCCTTCCTGCACTGGACTGTTTTGTAGCAACACCACAGGCAAAAATTTTAATCCCGTCCGTTCCGCCAAGGAGTCCAGGTCAAGATTTTGTACACGTACTAAGCCAGAAGTATCCACCCAGCCAGAGTCGGCTGCAGCAATACCCTTCCATGTAGAAGGCAAACCACTGTCCTCCCCCTTTTTGCTTGTCCACAACTCAAACAACCTCGGCACGCGCAAGGACATTTCTCCCTCAACAGTGTGCATACTCAACTGCGTTGCTATTTTAGGCGCTTGCTCGGTCCCGATCGGACGGGGTATCCAGCCACGCAAAACTAAGACAGCGACCCCATGCTCAAGTATCAGGGGGGTAGCGAGCCACAGTCCTGGGCGCCCATCCAAATTTCGGTTGTCCACCATGACACTAAACTGCGCCGCCCAATGTCCAGAGGCCGAAGCGGCACGCCAAGGCTGAACCGACTCGAGCGTCATGTCGGGACGCATCACCAGTGGCGCGGCCAAACGGCCTCGCTCAATTTCTGCGCTAATCGCGCGCCGCTCGTCGGCACGACTTAACTGCCACCTCCCAAGTGAGGCACAGACAAGCACAACGATTCCGAGCAGCAGTAACGCAAGCACAGTGAGCTTATTGGACGCTGGGTGTTGCATGTCTGCGATAATTCCTTTTTATCTGGGGGATTTAATGCGTATCTTCGTGATTATTGCGTTCATTGGAATTCTCGGCAGCCTTGGCTCGGCACTGTTTTATTTGATGCGAGACAAAGGAACTTCAAACAAGACGGTCAACGCGCTCACGCTGCGCATCGGGATTTCGGTTGCGCTGTTTCTGTTCCTGCTTTTTTCGCACTGGATGGGCTGGATAGAAACAACAGGCTTCCAACGTTAAGAAGGGTACTCAAAATAAAAAAGAGGCCAGCAAGGCCGGCCTCTTTTATGAACAGTGCTCAAACTGGCGGCTTAAAACCAATATACAAATATGTACAGCCCCAGCCACACAACGTCCACAAAGTGCCAATACCACGCAGCCCCTTCGAAACCGAAGTGATTATCTGCCGTGAAATGGCCTTTCAACAGGCGGATCCAAATCACAGTCAGCATTGTTGCGCCCAACAACACATGAAAGCCGTGAAAACCTGTCAACATAAAAAATAACGAGCCGAAGGCACCAGAATTGAACTTTAGGTTCAAATCTGTGTAGGCATGGTAATACTCATAGCCTTGACAAACGACGAAGATGAAGCCGAGTACGATCGTCGCAAACAACCAAAAACTAGCTTTGCTACGATGATTTTCACGTAAGGCGTGGTGCGAAATCGTCAGCGTCACGCCCGAGCTCAACAACAGCGCGGTATTGATGGTCGGCAACCAGAACGGCCCCATTGTTTGGAAGGACTCGACAACACCAGCTGGACCCAGGTTAGGCCACACTGCGTTGAAGTCTGGCCACAATAATTGCTTGTGATCCAAATCGCCGAGCCAGGGCAAGGTGACAGTCCGTGTGTACCAAAGCGCGCCAAAGAACGCAGCAAAGAACATCACCTCTGAGAAAATGAACCAGCTCATGCTCCAGCGATACGAGACATCGATGCGCTTACTGTTCATGCCAGTCTCAGACTCGTGAATCGCGTCGCCAAACCATTGGTAGAGGACAACAAACAAGCCGAGCAAGCCGACCAACACTGCCCATTTCGCGGAGTCAATACCGTTCACCCACGCAGAGGCGCCGAGCATAACGATCAAAAGACAGACACTCGCGCGCACAGGATGGGCTGAGTCTGGGGGCACGTAATAATACGGCGCCTCTTTAACGTGGGCAGAGTGGGGTGCACTCATAGTGTTCTCCATGCTACAAATAGTTAAATTATTTAAAACTAGCCAGTACCCAGCCAACGATTGTCAACAGGCTGGTTACAAACAGTACTCCAAACAGCAAACCAGCGATCACCAGATGGACAGGATTCAGCTTAGCGATGTCTTCTTGGTACCCAGTTCCCTTCCTGACCCCAAGCATTGCCCAGGCGATAGCCTTGAGCGTCTGAAAGAAGTTCAGCTTGCGCTGAGCTAACTGCTTGAGGTCATCGCTCATAACTTCTCGTTGTCGGTTATGTTCAAGCAAAAAAGTGCGTGTAAAACTGACGTCCTATCGTCCACCCGAACAACGCAAGCACGAGCACTAGAAATATCAAACCTGCGCGCTTGTTTTTCTTACGTTGCTCTGGTGTCATCCCCATCGCCTTACTTAACCTGAGGGGGTGTTTCGAAAGTATGGAATGGCGCAGGCGAAGGCACAGTCCACTCTAAACCTTCAGCGCCTTCCCACGGCTTAGCCGGGGCCCGCTCGCCCTTACCAGCGTAGGATTTCAACACGATGTACAAGAACAAGAGTTGCGACAAGCCAAACCAGAACGCACCGATCGTTGCAATCTGGTGGAAGTCTGTGAACTGCGCAGCGTAGTCTGCATAGCGACGCGGCATTCCAGCCAAGCCCATGAAGTGCATTGGGAAGAACGTGATGTTGAACGAAATCATGCTCATCCAAAAGTGCCACTTACCCAGGCGCTCGTCATACATGTAGCCGGACCACTTGGGCAGCCAATAATACGTACCAGCAAATAATCCAAACAGCGAGCCCGCAACCAACACGTAATGAAAGTGGGCAACCACGTAATACGTGTCGTGGACCTGGATGTCGATTGGAGCCATGGACAAGATCAGCCCGGTAAATCCGCCAATCGTGAACACGAAAATAAAACCAATCGAGAACAACATGGGGGTTTCAAAGGTCATGGAACCACGCCACATCGTTGCAACCCAATTAAAAATTTTCACGCCCGTAGGTATGGCAATCAACATCGTTGCATACATAAAATAAAGCTGAGCGGTCACCGGCATCCCGGTTGCAAACATATGGTGCGCCCAAACGATAAACGACAGGATCGCGATCGATGCTGTCGCGTAAACCATGGAGGCATAACCGAACAACTGTTTACGCGCGAAGGCGGGGATAATTGCCGAGACAATTCCAAACGCCGGCAAAATCATAATGTAGACCTCGGGGTGGCCGAAGAACCAGAAAATGTGCTGGTACAGCACAGGGTCACCACCAACAGCGGCGTTAAAGAAGCCGGTGCCGAAGTGACGGTCGGTCAAGACCATTGTGATTGCAGCCGCCAAAACGGGCATCACAGCAATCAACAGATAGGCCGTGATGAGCCATGTCCAACAGAACAGGGGCATCTTCATCAAAGTCATGCCCGGTGCGCGCATATTCAAGATGGTCACAACGATGTTGATCGCACCCATAATCGACGAAGCACCCATGATGTGCACCGCGAAAATGGTCAGATCCATGCCTGGACCCATTTGGGCAGTCAATGGCGCATAAAGCGTCCAGCCTGCAGCGGTTGCACCACCTGGTACAAAAAATGAACTTGTCAGCAAAACACCGGCAACCGGCAAGAGCCAGAAACTGAAGTTATTCATCCGCGCGAAAGCCATATCGGAGGCGCCGATCTGCAAGGGGATCATCCAATTCGCAAAGCCAACGAAGGCTGGCATGATGGCGCCGAACACCATAATCAGACCGTGCATTGTCGTGAACTGGTTGAACAGCTCAGGGCGGAAAAACTGTAGGCCCGGCTGAAAAAGCTCGGTGCGCAACAACAACGCTAAAACGCCCCCGACCATGAGCATCGAGAACGAGAAAATCAGGTACATCGTTCCGATATCTTTGTGGTTCGTTGCGAACAACCAACGTCGCCAGCCATGCAAAGATGGGCCGTGATGGTCGTGGTCGTGTGCATGGTCATGACCATGGCCATGACTATCTCCGTGACCGTGACCTGCTACGTGATCTGCTGGAATGCTACTCATGTTGGACTCCTATCCCGCTTTAAGCTGTCACCAAAGGCTCTTGTTGGTGATCAGCGCATCTTGACGAACAGCCGCAACAATATGCGGCCGTATCACCCCAAATTAACTATCGTGCTGCCTTGATATCCGCCGGTGCCACCACGGGATCCTGGCCCTTTCCTGCATTGGTCCAAGACGCGCGTGTGTACGTGATCACGGCAGCAATTTCAACATCGTTTAACTGCGCGGCGTACGACTGCATCGCAGTACCTGCCTTACCCTTAAGCAAAATCTGGATGTTGTCCGCCTTAGGGCCCATCACAATTTTGCTGGCATCTAGCGCCGGGAATGCGCCCATCACACCTTTGCCGCTACCCTGGTGGCAGGCCACACAATTTGCAGCGTAGACTTTCTCTCCGCGAGCAATTAGCTCAGGGCCCGTCCATTCTTTGTTCGGATCATCCGCTTGTGCTGCCAGCAGCTTTTTCTGCTCATCGGCCCACTTGGCGTAATCCGCCTCAGAAACGACCTTAACAACGATGGGCATAAATGCATGGTCTTTGCCGCAGAGCTCGGTACATTGCCCGCGGTACTCACCGATTTTGTCAGCACGGAACCACGTGTTACGCACAAAGCCTGGGATCGCGTCTTGTTTGACCGCAAGATCTGGAACCATCCATGAGTGGATCACATCAGCCGCAGTGACCGCGACCCTGACCTTTTTACCCACCGGCACGACCAGCGGGTTATCCACTTCCATCAAATATGTTGGGCTTTTTGGCTCGCGCCCTTCAATCTGTGCGCGGGGCGTAGCTAGGTTGGAAAGGATTTTCACACCAGTCGCGGGTCCGTCGATGTACTCGTAACCCCACTTCCACTGGTAGCCTGTGACCTTAACCGTCAGATCTGCGCCGCTTGTGTCCTTCATGGCAACAACGGTACGTGTTGCCGGCAAAGCCATTGCGATAACTATCAAAAAAGGCACGACAGTCCAGGCTACTTCAATGCCCATGTGCTCGTGGAAAGTTGCCGGTTTATAGCCCTTTGACTTACGGTGCGCCCAGATTGAATAAAACATGACGCCGAAAACGGCCACAAAAATTACAAGGCAGACAATGAGCATAAACCAGTGCAGCCAAGCAACATCACGGGCTATTTGGTTGACTCCCTCGGGGAGATTGAGCTGATTAACACGCGGACCGCCCGGCATGTCTTTAACTTGTGCACTAACGGTGCCAATCCAAAACATGGCACAGGCGCCCAGCAACCCTCTCAACTTCTTCATGCTTACCTCGAAACACATCGCGCTTCTCTGTCTTTGGCCAAGAATAGACCGAAACAGATACAGCACAAGAATTATTAGAGGGCTTGAGGCACGCCAACGCTATGCACTTACAAGCCCGCGTATCGTATGGAAACGGAAGCAATTATAGCGGACGCTCGCCTATGTTGCTGCACTACAATCAGATGACCCCACTTGACGACAAATCTCGATGCAACAGTCCACCCGTTTTCCTCCAAAAACCAACCTCGAACAGCTTCTTCAATCGTTGGTACGTCGGAGCACGCAGCCACCCCATTCTGGGTCCCTGCCTCTGTTTATTGCCGGACAACATTGCGGTGCGCTGTTCCCACCTGCCGTTGAGACCCTTGCGAAAATTCCGGGGGTCTCCTTAACGGCGACACGCGCCGATTTTGGTGCTGACCAAACGCCTGGTGTGGCACTTAACGCTTTACTCGCGACGATCGCCCACACGTTGCGGCAAGCGGGCAAGACGCCTGGCTGGCGTAATGAGCTACTGGACGTGCTGCCCAATGTAGCCGGGGGCGAACCGATTGCTGTCATTGAGCGCGGTGTCATGCGTCCACTCGGTCTCATCACGCAAGCCGTCCATCTGAGCGGTTGGTCAGAAGACGGCAAACTTTGGGTCGCGCGGCGCTCCCTGACTAAAGCCACAGATCCTGGGATGTGGGATACCTTGGTTGGTGGCTTGGTAAGCGCCGGAGAGCCGGCAGAGCTCGCCCTCGAGCGCGAATCAGACGAAGAGGCTGGACTCGACCCGATCGACATTCAGTCTCGCACCCCTCTGCGTAAGATCGCCCGGATGCAGCGGCAAATTCCGGAGGGCTACCAATGCGAGGAAGTCTTGACCTGTGAGTGCGTGCTCACAAATGGCACGATCCCGAAAAATCGTGACGGTGAGGTGATGGAGATTGATTGTTTCACGCCTGCAAGAATTTATGAAATGCTGCAGGCGGGCGACTTTACCCTCGAGGCCTCGATCGTTTTAACAGAGGACCTATGGCGCCGCGCAACTTAAAACTAAGCGCTTAGCGCCACTCGCATTTTTTTCATTGCGGCCACTTCAATTTGACGAATGCGCTCGGCAGATACGCCAAATTCAGCTGCCAATTCGTGCAAGGTCGCACCACCGTCGTCTTGCAACCACCGCGCCCGGACAATGCGCTGCGAGCGCTCATCGAGTTGCTCAAGCGCTTTGTCCAAACCAGAACCGTGCATCGCGTCTTTGTCGCGGCGAGCCAGGACCTGAGTCGGGTCAGCACGACCGTTGTCCGACAGATACGCGATCGGTGCATAGGCATCGTCGTCATCGTTCTGATTTTCGAGAGAAATTTCTCGACCAGACAGCCGCACTTCCATCTCGCGAACATCTTCACGTCGTACGTTTAAATTTGCCGCAATTTCATCTACTTGGCGAGGATCAAGGGTTTGCCCATCGGGGCGCATGCTGCGTAAGTTAAAGAAAAGCTTACGCTGCGCCTTTGTGGTGGCAACCTTGACCATGCGCCAGTTACGAACGATGTATTCGTGGATTTCAGCCTTAATCCAATGGACAGCAAAGGATACGAGCCGGACGCCGCGCTCTGGATCAAAGCGTTTAACCGCCTTCATCAGACCAACGTTGCCTTCTTGAATGAGATCCGCGTGGGGCAAGCCGTAGCCGAGATACTGCCGTGCCACCGAGACCACCAAGCGCAGATGCGACAGCACCAACTCGCGCGCAGCCGCGATATCCGCATCGTCGCGCAAACGACGCGCAAGCAGATTTTCCTGCTCGGCCGAAAGCATCGGCAATCGGTTGACTGTCGAGATGTAGGCATCAATCGTTCCCAGCGCGCCGGGATTCGAGATGGCCATGGCAAGTTGTGAGGGTTGCAGTGTCAAAGCGGTAGAACTCGTTGTCATCAAAACATCTCCTGACCTCGGAGCATTGGGTGCCATTTTAGCACTCTGTGCTGGCGAGTGCTAATAAGACGGTGGATTTTCGCAAAAGTTCCGCAATTCTTGCGGGGGTGTTAATCTCGCTATGCTCTGGGCGCAAGGCTGTCTCATACCTCAGCCACAACGTCCAATCCTGGATTTGGGTATGTCCGATTTAGTCAAATTTCTTTCAAAGATCCTACTGGCTTGCCTACTCGTCATCGGCGTAGGCTGGGCGACCTACATCGGCGTGCGGTACTACCATGCCGAACAAGTGGCCTACCGCTGGATTTCTGGCCTAGCAGCCAAACAGGCGGCCTGGGAGAAAAAAATTGCCGAGTCGGGTGGCAATACATTGACGGGGTACGCTGGGCCGACCGACCCCAAAGTTATCGAAACACAAGGTGGGGGCAAGTTCTCTGGGCTAACCTACGATCCGCTGCAAAAGCGACTGTGGACTGTGGTCAACAAACCCACCGCTCTAGTTGCGCTCTCAACCGATGGCCAAGTTTTAGCAACCTACCCGGTTAAAGGGATGTCCGACATAGACGGGGTCGCTTGGCTAGGCGGAAATAAGCTCGCCTTGGTAAACGGGCGCCGCAATCGAGTCGTCATCACCGAAATACCGCCCACACCTCAGGTGCTCGACGTCACGCGTTCTTTTGCTTTGGTGCTGCGATTCACCGAGGGTGAGGACACAAACTATGGGTTTAACGGTCTCGGTTACGACCTAAAGCGTGACCGCTTGTATTTATCAAAGGAACACAGCCCTCGAGCGCTTTACCGGATCAGCGGCCTGAGTAATTTGCAAGCAGCAGATTCCAGAGGACTCCGCATCGAAAACATCAGTCACTGGCTCAACGACGTGCCGTTCGCAACCGATCTGTCCTCGGTGGAGGTCGATCCAACCACAGGACGCGTCTACCTCTTGAGCGAGGAATCCCAGCTGATTGTGCAACTCGACGGGGACAGCGGTGATGGGAAGGGGATGCTGTCACTTTCTACGAAAGGCAGTAAGCCTTTACCTCGCCCTGAAGGGATCGCCACCGACGACGATGGCAATATTTACATCGTCAGCGAGCCCAATCTTTTTTATAAGCTAAGAAAGCCCTGAAGCCGGGGCTTTGATCCCAAAAACAATGGCTAGGTTGCCCCGACTGTACGCCGATGGCTTTGCTCAGCTTGCCCAAGCTAACTTCATCCAAAAAGCCGATGCTAGTTTGCGACAAGCCTTAGAGACACTGTTCCCAGATATTGCGCGCTGGCTAAGGCTGGCTCTTGCTGAGACCGACAGCTTGCTGCACGGGTGGGTTGTGACCCAAAGCGGCCTGACGCTGCTCGCAACACCAGGCGATTCGGCAAGTTTGGCTCGGGCGATACAGCAGGTCGGACGTCAGCTTGCCAGTCGGTTGCAAGCCGGCAGTGTGTTTGACGGACGTTTTCACTCGACTATTCCACAACCACAGCGCTGGCTCTTACCTTGCCTTATTTGGCTCGAACGCCAACCTGTTCGTGAGGGTCTTGTCGCCGAGGCCGAAACCTGGCGTTGGTCCTCTGCTGGCGCGCACACTGGCAGCCTTGGGGCAAACGCCGTTGGTCTACAGCCACATGCTGACTATTGGGCTTGCGGTAACACCCCTTTTGATCGGCAGGCCGTCTATCGTCGGCTCTTACACGAAGGTAACGCGCCCTCGCAGGAGGCTCAACTGCAAAGTCGTTTGCTTGGTCAATGGGGGCTGGGCGATGAGGCCTTCCTGATCGAATTGAGCAAGCTTGCCAATCGCCGCGTAAGCCCCGAACGGCGCGGGCGGCCTAAAAAGCGCAACTAGACACCGTTGCCATTCTGGCATCCATGGTGCGTCCCCAATTAAGATGGGTCTAGGTTAGGCCAGCTTTATTTAGGGACGCACCCCAATTAATGTCCTTGCACTGCCGCAAAAGCAGGCGTATTGTTTCGCCCTCGCACTGCAACATGGCTCAAGCCACCGGAGTTTGTTATGTCAACCTTTCCTTTGAATTTTCATCCCGCCAAACCTGCGCAGCAACCCGCGACCTCTTCTACAGGATTGCCGGTTGCCCAGGGCTTGTACTCGCCGGCAAATGAGCATGATGCCTGCGGCGTTGGATTTGTCGCACACATCAAAGGTAACAAGACGCACGCCATCGTCGAACAAGGCCTAAAGATTCTTGAAAATCTTGACCACCGAGGCGCCGTGGGTGCCGACAAATTGATGGGCGACGGGGCAGGCATCCTAATTCAGATTCCCGACGCGTTCTATCGGCAAGATCTAGCTAAACAAAATATCACGCTGCCCGCTCCTGGTGAATACGGTGTAGCCATGGTGTTTCTGCCAAAAGAAATCGCTTCCCGTTTGGCGTGTGAGCAAGAGCTAGAGCGCTCTGTCCGCGCAGAAGGTCAGGTCGTCCTAGGCTGGCGTGATGTCCCCGTCGACACTGACATGCCGATGTCGCCCACGGTCCGCGCCTGTGAGCCCGTGATTCGCCAACTATTTATTGGTCGCGGCGCTGACGTGATGGTGCCCGACGCGCTCGAGCGCAAGCTCTACGTTATTCGTAAAACAGCAAGCCACGCGATTCAAGCCATGGGCCTGGCGCACGGAAAAGAGTATTTCGTGCCCTCTGCGTCGGTACGCACGGTTGTTTACAAAGGTTTGCTGCTAGCCGATCAGGTCGGTCGTTACTACAAAGATCTCGCAGATCCCCTGACCGTCTCAGCCGTTGCGCTCGTGCATCAGCGCTTCTCGACGAACACCTTCCCCGCCTGGCCTCTCGCGCACCCGTACCGCATGATTGCGCACAACGGCGAGATCAACACCGTCAAAGGCAACTTCAATTGGTTACGCGCACGCGAAGGCATGATGCAGTCCGCTGTGCTGGGCGACGACCTGAAAAAACTTTATCCAATCGTGTACGAAGGCCAATCCGACACGGCAACGTTCGACAACTGTCTCGAACTTCTGGTCATGTCTGGCTACTCACTCGCTCACGCGATGATGATGATGATCCCAGAAGCCTGGGAACAGCATACGCACATGGACCCAAGTCGTCGCGCGTTTTACGAATACCACGCTGCGATGATGGAACCTTGGGACGGCCCAGCGGCCGTCGCCTTTACTGATGGGCGTCAAATTGGCGCAACGCTCGACCGCAACGGACTGCGCCCAGCGCGCTACCTCATCACCGACGACGATATGGTCATCATGGCGTCTGAAGCAGGCACACTGCCAATCCCAGAGAACCGCATCGTCAAAAAGTGGCGCCTGCAGCCTGGCAAGATGTTCTTGATCGACCTTGAACAAGGGCGCATCATCGACGACGCCGAGATCAAAGCGCAGCTCGCCAACTCACGGCCCTACCGCCAGTGGATCGATCGTCTGCGCGTCAAGCTAGACTCCTTGCCCTCCCCAGCAAAAGTAGACGCGCCAATTGGTGCACCCGCGTCACTACTTGATCGTCAGCAAGCGTTTGGCTGGACACAAGAAGATTACAAGTTTGTCCTCGAGGTGATGGCCGAATCAGGCGAGGAAGCCATTGGCTCGATGGGTAACGACGCACCGCTCGCCATCTTGTCGAGCCGCGCAAAACCCTTTTACAACTACTTCCGTCAGTTGTTTGCTCAGGTAACAAACCCACCAATCGACCCGATCCGCGAACAAATGGTGATGTCGCTGGTGTCGTTCATTGGTCCCAAGCCAAACCTGTTAGATATCAACAACGTCAACCCACCGCTGCGTCTCGAAGTGACACAGCCCATTCTCGACTTCAAAGAAATGGCACGCATTCGCGCAATTTCTGAAGTCACAGGCGACAAATTCCGCAGCTCGGAGCTCAACATTAGTTACCCCGCGGCCTGGGGAGCTGATGGTATCGAAGCGCGTCTTGCGGCGTTGTGTGCTCGCGCAGTCGACGCCGTGAAAAGTGGCTCAACCGTACTGATCCTGACCGATCGTAACGTTGATAACGCACACGTTGCGATTCCGGCCTTGCTTGCGACCTCAGCAATTCACCAGCATCTTATTCGCGAAGGCTTGCGCACCAACACGGGCCTCGTTGTTGAAACAGGCTCAGCGCGTGAGGTTCACCACTTCGCACTATTAGGTGGTTATGGCGCCGAAGCTATCCATCCTTACCTTGCGCTGGAAACCCTCGCAACGCTTGGCAAAGATGCGGACAAGTCGATCAAAAATTACATCAAGGCGATCGGTAAAGGCTTGAACAAAGTCATGTCCAAGATGGGCATCTCAACCTATATGTCGTATTGTGGTGCTCAAATCTTTGAGGCCGTTGGTTTGCGTACCGCGTTGGTCAACAAGTATTTCTCGGGAACCGCCAGTACGATTGAAGGCATCGGCATCTTCGAAGTCGCAGAAGAAGCACTGCGCACACACCAGGCCGCGTTCGGGAATGACCCTGTCTTGGCAAATGCACTGGATGCCGGCGGTGAATATGCCTTCCGTGTTCGTGGTGAAGAACATATGTGGACGCCGGACTCGATCGCAAAGTTACAACACGCGACGCGCGCTAACAATTACCGTACTTACAAAGAGTATGCACAACTCATCAACGACCAAAGCCGTCGCCACATGACCTTGCGTGGTCTCTTTGAATTCAAGGTCGATCCCGCACGTGCCATTTCACTCGACGAAGTGGAACCCGCCAAAGAAATCGTCAAACGCTTCGCAACGGGCGCAATGTCTTTGGGTTCTATTTCAACTGAAGCACACTCTGTGCTGGCTGTCGCGATGAATCGTATCGGTGGCAAGTCCAATACCGGCGAAGGCGGAGAAGACGAGTTGCGTTATCGTAATGAGCTGCGTACCGGTAAAAGCGGTATCGGCGCTGGCGCGACGCTAGCCTCCGAACTCGGCGCGGATCGTATCGCCGCAGATGTTCCACTGCAGGCGGGCGACTCGATGCGCTCAAAGATCAAACAAGTCGCGTCGGGACGCTTTGGTGTTAGTGCCGAATACCTGTCGAGCGCCGATCAAATCCAGATCAAGATGGCACAAGGTGCCAAGCCCGGCGAAGGCGGTCAACTCCCCGGTCACAAAGTGTCTGAATACATCGCCAAGTTGCGCTGCTCTGTGCCAGGCGTCGGCCTGATTTCGCCGCCACCACATCACGATATCTATTCGATCGAAGATCTGGCACAGCTGATTCATGACCTCAAAAACGTCAACGACAAAGCCTCGATCTCGGTCAAGCTCGTATCGGAAGTTGGTGTGGGCACCGTCGCTGCTGGCGTTGCCAAAGCGAAGGCGGATCACGTCACGATTTCCGGTCATGATGGTGGTACGGGTGCCTCGCCGGTATCTTCCATCAAGCATGCAGGCACACCTTGGGAGCTTGGCCTGGCCGAGACTCAACAGACACTCATGCTTAACAAGTTGCGAAGCCGCATCCGCGTTCAAGCAGACGGACAAATGAAGACGGGTCGCGACGTCGCCATCGGCGCCTTGCTGGGAGCCGATGAATTTGGCTTTGCCACAGCTCCGCTCGTCGTGGAAGGTTGCATCATGATGCGCAAATGCCATCTGAACACCTGCCCCGTCGGCGTCGCCACACAAGACCCAGTGCTGCGTGCAAAATTCCAAGGCAAGCCTGAGCATGTCGTGAACTACTTCTTCTTCGTTGCAGAAGAGGTTCGCGAAATCATGGCACAACTAGGCATTCGCAATTTTGATGACCTGGTGGGTCGCGTCGACCTGCTCGATACGCGCACGAGCATCGAGCACTGGAAAGCACACGGCTTAGATTTCAGTCGTGTGTTCTATCAGCCAAACAATGACAGCCCACGTCGTCAGATCGAAGGTCAGGATCATGGCCTCGAAGCGGCCCTCGATCACGAACTTATCGAGCGCAGCAAGGCCGCCATCGAGCGCGGCGAAAAGGTCTCTTTCATCGTTCCAGTCCGCAACCGTAACCGCACCATCGGCGCGATGTTGTCTGGCCGCATCGCCTCGCGTTATGGGGATGAAGGCCTGCCTGATGACACCATCCACATACAGTGCAACGGCACGGCAGGCCAAAGTTTTGGCGCTTTCCTTGCACGTGGTATCACGCTCGATCTAGTGGGCGAAGGCAATGACTATGTCGGTAAAGGTTTGTCAGGCGGTCGCATTATTGTGCGCTCGCCCAACGACTTCCGCGGCTTTGGTCCCGAGCACATCATTATTGGCAACACCGTACTGTACGGTGCTACAGGCGGTGAAGCCTATTTCAACGGTGTAGCGGGCGAGCGTTTTGCGGTAAGAAACTCCGGCGCGGCTGCGGTCGTCGAAGGTACCGGCGACCATGGCTGTGAATACATGACGGGTGGAACGGTTGTGGTCCTAGGTCAAACAGGGCGCAACTTCGCTGCCGGCATGTCTGGCGGCGTAGCCTACGTGTGGGACCCAGAAAAAACCTTCGCCGAACGCTGCAATATGACGATGGTCGAAATCGAACCCGTTCTTGCCTCGGCCGAACAGAAGAAAGTTCAAGGCATTGATGTCTGGCACAGCATGACCCGCGGTGGTGAACGGGAAACCGATGAAACCATCTTGAAACGCTTAGTCGAGAACCACTTCCGCTACACCGGCAGCTTTGGCGCGCGTGATCTCGTCAGCAATTGGGAAAGCGCTCGATCAAAGTTTGTCAAAATTATGCCTGTCGACTATAAGCGCGCGCTCGGTGAAATGTGGCGTACCGCTAACCCCCAGCCTAAAGCTGCTTAAGGAATCATCATGGGAAAAATTACTGGATTTCTCGAAGTCGATCGTTTGCAAGAGGCGTCTGAAGCCCCGACTAATCGCCTCAAACATTGGCGTGAATTCGTACTTCACTTAACAGATGAACAGGCAGGCAAACAAGCCGCACGCTGCATGGACTGTGGCATTCCGTTTTGCAATAACGGCTGTCCCGTAAACAACATCATCCCCGATTGGAATGATCTTGTTTATCGTCAAAACTGGCGCGGGGCGCTGGATGTATTGCACTCCACCAATAACTTTCCAGAGTTCACGGGCCGCATCTGTCCCGCACCCTGCGAGGCCGCGTGCACGCTCAACATCAACAATGACGCCGTGGGCATCAAGTCTATCGAACACGCCATCATCGATAAGGGCTGGTCTGAAGGTTGGGTCGTGCCCGAGCCCCCCGAACAGAAGACTGGCAAGAAAGTTGCCGTCATCGGTTCAGGCCCAGCAGGCCTAGCTTGCGCACAGCAATTGGCTCGTGTCGGCCACGATGTCACTGTCTTTGAAAAAAATGATCGTATCGGTGGTTTGCTGCGCTATGGCATTCCCGATTTCAAACTTGAAAAGCAGTTGATCGATCAGCGCGTCACGCAAATGCAAGCCGAGGGGGTGACCTTCAAAACGTCGCACTATATCGGTCAAGCGGGCGACTCTCCCGACAAAGCACTTACCGTTAAAACACCGGAAGCACTTAAAAAGGAATTTGATGCAGTCGTCCTGACTGGTGGCTGTGAAACACCACGCGATCTGCCCGTCACCGGCCGCGAGCTCGACGGCGTGATGTACGCGATGGACTTCCTGCGCCCACAAAACAAAGTGGTTGCCGGAGACAAGGTCCCTGGTCAAGTACTCGCAAAAGGCAAGCACGTGGTGGTCATCGGCGGTGGCGATACGGGTTCAGACTGCGTCGGCACCAGTAACCGTCACGGCGCAAAATCGGTCACACAGATCGAATTGATGCCACGCCCTCCCGAAAGCGAAAACAAAGCACTGACCTGGCCTTACTGGCCGGCAAAGTTACGCACCTCCTCCTCCCACGAAGAGGGTGCCGAGCGTGACTGGGCGCTGACCACCAAATCACTAGTCGGCAAGAATGGCAAGGTCGAAAAGCTTGTTGCTTGCCGCGTCGAGTGGGTCAAAGATGAGTCGACCGGTCAGATGAAAATGCAAGAAGTAAAAGGCTCTGAATTCGATATTCAGGCTGATCTGGTTTTGCTTGCAATGGGTTTTGTCGCTCCTGTCGGCAGCACACTCAAGGCCTTTGGTATCGACCAAGATCCGCGAGGTAACGCACGCGCCAACACTGACGACTATCGCAGCAGCGTCGACAAGGTTTTTGCAGCGGGCGATATGCGCCGTGGTCAGTCCTTGGTCGTCTGGGCGATCCGGGAAGGCCGCCAGTGCGCGCGCGCGGTGGACGAATTCTTGATGGGCTCAAGCGTTTTGCCCCGCTAAGGCAAACAACTTGCTGTCCAGAAGTCGCCTGATGCCATTTTGTCCATTCGTGTCCTGCGCTCCCCAAGGGCGTATGGCACGAACATAGGGTTGCATGCCAGACCTGTCAGACTCTGCGATTGCATCGCAAAGATCGTGCAGTCAGGGCTACAATGAGCTCAGACTGCCGATAAGCTCCGACTGAGCTCTACGGCGAAGACCCGATCCTTTTGGCTCCTCATGCCCTCGCCCGCCTCCGACTCCAACAATCCGGTGCTGCGCCTAGATAGCGTCTCCTTAGGCTATGGCGATTTCACGGTATTGCGCGACATTTCGCTTGAAGTCTCTCGTGGTCAGGTTGTGGCCATGATGGGGGGCTCCGGTTCGGGTAAAACAACGTTACTGCGTGCGGCGACGGGACAGTTACGGGCGCGTGCAGGCGTAGTAACGTTATTCGATCAAGACCTCGCTCACACCGATGCCCGCCAGCTGCAAAGTTTGCGGCAACGCATGGGCGTTTTGTTTCAGCAAGGTGCACTGTTCACTGATTTAAACGTCTTTGAGAACGTTGCCTTTCCTTTGCGCGAGCATGCCAGACTCAAGCCCGCTGACATGCTCACGCGCGTGCTCAACACCTTAGAGGCCGTCGGCTTGCGCTGCGCGGCGCATCTCAAGGTTTCTGAAATTTCGGGTGGAATGGCCCGGCGCGTTGCCTTGGCACGCGCCGTCATTCTTGAGCCAGAACTCGTTCTCTATGACGAACCCTTCGCGGGGCTGGATCCAATCTCTTTGGGTATTACGGCACGACTCATTCGAAGTCTCTCCGACCGTCTTGGCTGCGCCAGTGTCGTGATCACCCACGATATCGCTGAATCATTCGCGATTGCGGATCAGGTTTATCTAGTCGGCCAAGGCTGTATCAAAGCCCACGGTACACCTGCCACGCTACACGCCTCGACCGACCCGTATGTGCAACAATTTTTAAATGGAGAGCCTGACGGACCTGTTCCGTTCGAATATCCAAGTACGCCGGCGTTTGAATCTTGGCTGAGCCGGCAAGGAGTCGCGCAATGACGTCCCCACGCGGCATCGCCGCCCTTGGTGCATCAGTACGCAAACGCGTGATCGGCCTTGGCATCTTCACCCGATTCTTTATTCGCTTGCTCGCAGAAAGTGGCATTGCACTCAAGCGGCCGCGTTTAGTGTCTCAGCAAATCCATTTCATTGGCAACCATTCGTTGTTGATTATTGCCGTATCAGGACTTTTTGTAGGCTTCGTTTTAGGTCTCCAAGGCTATTACACACTCAACCGTTACGGCTCCGAAGAAGCGCTAGGCTTGCTTGTCGCGCTATCTCTTACAAGAGAGCTTGGTCCGGTGGTGACCGCGCTTCTGTTTGCTGGGCGCGCGGGCACTTCGCTCACAGCCGAGATTGGCTTAATGAAGGCGGGTGAGCAACTCGCCGCCATGGAAGTCATGGCCGTCAATCCAATACGCCGCGTGTTAGCCCCGCGTTTTTGGGGGGGTGTCATTGCCATGCCTATTTTGGCCGCCGTGTTCTCGATGGTAGGCATTCTGGGCGGCTGGGTTGTCGGGGTGCTAATGATCGGCATTGATACGGGTGCCTTCTGGTCACAAATGCAAAGCGGTGTCGATGTCTGGAAAGACGTCATGAATGGCGTGATTAAAAGCATCGTGTTTGGCGTGGCAGTTACCCTGATCGCACTCTTTGAAGGCTGGCAAGCACGCCCAACACCTGAGGGGGTTGCGCGAGCAACCACTCGCACTGTTGTTGCCGGCTCACTTGCCGTCCTAGGTCTCGATTTTCTGCTGACTGCACTGATGTTCAGCAACTAATACCGGAGTCAAATATGTCTAATGAAAAAACAGATTGGTGGGTCGGGCTCTTTGTGCTGCTGGGCGGTATCGCGTTGGCCTTCCTTGCGTTGCGCGCGGGAAACCTCAATAGCTTTTCTTTCGCACCGACCTACTCACTGACAGCGAATTTTGACAACATCGGAGGTCTTAAAGTTCGAGCGCCGGTCAAGAGCGCCGGTGTCGTAGTTGGGCGCGTTGCTAGCATCACTCTCGACGAAAAAACCTTCCAAGCCGTTGTCAACTTGCAAATGCAGAAGTCCTATCAGTTTCCGGCAGATTCTTCAGCAAAAATTCTAACCTCAGGTTTGCTCGGGGAGCAATACATTGGCCTTGAGCCTGGTGGTGATGATGCCAATTTAGCCGCAGGCGCGCGGATCAAGCTCACGCAAAGTGCGATCGTACTCGAGAGCCTCATTAGCCAGTTCCTGTACGGCCAGGCCGAAAAGCAAGGCAGCCCTCAGACAACAACAACGCCAGCGGCAAAGTAACGTCGTCACGACATGAACAAAACCTCTTTACTCCGGTGGATCAGCGCACTTAGCCTGACTATATTGACAGGTTGTGTCACCACGACACCCGTCGGTACAGCGAACCCGATCGATCCGCTCGAGGCCTCCAACCGGGCGATGTTTGAGTTCAATGAAACGATTGATCGTGCTGTATTCAAACCCGTTGCCGAGGCCTATGCCTTTATTACACCGCAGCCGGTGCGGACCTGTATCTATAATATTTTTCTCAATATTGGTGATGTCTGGTCGATGTTCAATAGCGCAATACAAGGCCGCCAAGTAGATGCGCTCAATACAATGGGCCGTATTTTGTTGAATACCACTGCCGGGTTGGGTGGCTGCCTTGACCTTGCTAGCGCGCGCGGTGCACAACGCATCCCCAATGATTTTGGTGTGACCTTAGGTGTTTGGGGGATAAGCTCAGGCCCCTACGTTGTATTACCCATTATTGGCTCCTCCACCCTGCGCGATGGCTCAGGCAAAATCGTTGACCTCTATGTCAACCAAGTTGGCTGGGGTTCTACAGTGAGCAATATCGACCTGAGAAATTCTCTCTACGGCCTAGAGGCCGTCGTCAGACGTGAGGCGTTGCTCGACATCTCAAACGTCATTGACCGTACCGCGCTTGACCGCTACAGCTTCCTTCGCGATGCCTATCTAAAGCGCCGTAGCGCCCAAGTGCGCGGACCAGGGGCAGAAGCGGAAGCCCTACCAAACTACGACGATTTTGAAGCAGAAGCGACAGACAAAAAATCCCTCGGTATCCCTGATAAAAAATAGCAAGGTGCTACTCCTATGACTCCCTTTTTTTTACGCCTCTTTACTTGCGTCACTTTCTTGCTCACCCTCGCTGTTGGTGCCCCTTCGCACGCCCAAACCAAGCCAAACGCCATGGGCGCCCCGAACGAGTTTGTGCAGCAAGTGGCCGATCAAGTTCTCGCCGCACTTAAAGCAGATGCCGCGGTGAAAGCTGGGGATACTGTACGCATCAATCAAATCGTCGATCAGTTCATTCTCCCCTACGTCAACTTTGAAAAGACAACACGCCTTGCTGCTGGTCGCAACTGGCGCGACGCTACGCCCGAGCAAAAGGCAGCGCTTGTTAAAGCGTTTCGCGGAACCCTTGCACGGACCTACAGCGGTGCATTTACACGCGTTGATGCTGGCACGGCCATGAAGACGCTTGCGTTTCGCGGTGATGCAGCAGCCTCCGACGTCGTTGTGAAGTCACAGGTCATGCAAAGCAGCAATACACAGCCCATCGCACTGGACTATCGACTCGAAAAAACGGCGGATGGTTGGAAAATTTACGATCTAAACGTTGAAAACATCTGGTTAATCGAGAATTACCGCAACCAGTTCACACAAGAAATTAACAAAAGCGGCATCGATGGTCTGATCGCGGCACTCAACAAACGGGCTCAATAACAATTTATGCACGCTGTTTCCCTCGAGCATGTTTCAAAGACGTATGCACCTCAGGCAACGGGCTGGCGCGGTCTATTCATGCCTCCGTCCGGCCCTGGTTTCCAAGCGCTCACCGATATCTCTTTTACTGTTGACCACGGAGAGTTTTTTGCGCTACTTGGACCAAACGGTGCAGGCAAAACGACACTGATTTCCGTTCTCGCGGGACTAAGCCGCCCCACATCAGGGCATGCAAGCATTTGTGGCCATGATGTCGTGACTGACTACCAGGCTGCACGGCGCTCTCTGGGAGTTGTGCCACAAGAGCTCGTTTATGATCCTTTTTTTACGGTTCGTGAAACGCTTCGTATCCAATCTGGCTATTTCGGCTTTCGCCGCAATGACGACTGGATCGATGAAATCCTGGCTAATCTTGGTCTGACCGACAAGGCGGATGAAAACATGCGCGCGCTATCGGGGGGAATGAAGCGCCGCGTGCTCGTCGCGCAAGCATTAGTGCATCGTCCACCAGTCATTATTTTGGATGAGCCCACTGCCGGCGTGGACGTGGACCTTCGCCGAAGTCTGTGGGAATTTATCTCCAGACTAAACCGAGCTGGGCACACCATCATGCTAACAACGCACTATCTGGAGGAGGCCCAAGCCTTGTGCAGTCGCATCGCCATGCTCAAGCGCGGCAAACTGGTTGCTCTGGATAAGACGCAGACTCTGCTCGGTCGTGCGGGTGGTAACCTTGAGGAAGCTTTCGTGCAAATCATGAATAGCGACGAAGACACCGCGGTCGAGGTAGCCGTATGAGCACGCCCATTCTTTCTGTGCGCGCCGGCGCTGGTTCGGGATTTCCAACCTTGCTTGGTAAAGAATTACTGCGTTTCTGGAAGGTTGGTTTTCAAACCATTGCCGCACCGGTTATCACAGCGCTGCTGTATCTGGTTATCTTTGCACAAGTTCTGCAAGACCGCGTGCAGGTATATGGGACCGTCCCTTACACAGCATTTCTCATTCCAGGGTTGATGATGATGAGCATGCTACAAAACGCGTTTGCAAATCCCTCATCTTCACTCATTCAGAGCCGTGTTACAGGTAATCTTGTTTTTGTACTACTGCCGCCGATTACACACCGTGAATTTTTCAGCGCCTATGTGCTGGCTGGCATTGTCCGAGGTATCGCGGTAGGGGCTTGCGTCTGGCTCGTCTCTCTGTACTTTGCCCCTCTCTTCGTTAAACACCCCGCCTGGATGATCGTCTTCGCGGTGCTGTCTTGCGGCATTATGTCGATTCTTGGTCTGATTGCAGGTCTCACCTCCGAAAAATTCGACCAACTCGCCGCCTTCCAAAACTTCTTGATCATGCCTGCTACATTTCTGTCTGGCGTTTTCTACTCGATACACTCTTTGCCCATTTTTTGGCAGCATGTTTCGCATTGGAATCCTCTGTTCTACACCATCGACGGCTTTCGCTATGGGTTTTTTGGTGTTGCAGACGTATCGCCCTGGCATAGTCTGGCTGTTGTCGCTGGCGTCTTTGGCGCGCTGACGCTTTTTGCCTTAAGACTCCTTGGCAATGGCTACAAACTTAGAACTTAAAAGGACACTAACTACTATGTTGCCCACCCCAGAAAACATACGCACCTACATCGCTGCTGGTTTGGACTGCGAGCATATCGAAGTCACCGGTGACGGCTCTCACTTTGAAGCGGTGATCGTGAGCGCTGCGTTTGCGGGTAAGCGCCCGATTGCCCGTCATCAGCTGGTTTACGCAGCGCTAGGTGATCGCATGAAACAAGAGATTCACGCTCTGTCCATGAGGACACTGACGCCTGAAGAGTTCAACGGAAGTCACTAATGGATAAGTTGCGCATTACAGGCGGCAGTCAACTTAAAGGCGAGATCAGTGTCTCTGGCGCGAAGAACGCAGCCTTGCCAATTTTATGTGCAGGTCTACTCACTTCCGATACCCTCACGTTGACGAACGTCCCGCGTCTCAATGACATCTCGACAACCTTGAAGTTGCTCGGACAGATGGGCGTACGCTGCGAACGCGACGAGGGCAACACCGTTAGCATCACTGCAGATCAACTGACCGCACTCGAAGCACCCTACGAGCTAGTCAAGACCATGCGTGCCTCAATCCTTGTGCTTGGCCCCTTACTCGCTCGCTTCGGCCAAGCGCGTGTGAGCCTGCCTGGTGGGTGCGCGATCGGTCAACGGCCTGTCGACCAACACATACGTGGCTTGGCCGCTCTCGGGGCAGATATCCGCATCGAACATGGTTTCGTTATTGCAAAAGCTAAACGACTGCAAGGGGCAGTGATACGAACCGATATGGTCACGGTCACTGGCACTGAAAACTTGATGATGGCTGCCGTGCTCGCCGAAGGGCAGACCGTTCTTGAGAATGCTGCGCGCGAACCGGAAGTCGTCGACTTGGCAGAGTTGCTCATCAAAATGGGTGCGCGCATCAAGGGGCACGGGACAGACCGCATCGTGATCGATGGGGTCCAAGCTCTGCATGGGGCGACCCATCGGGTGATCGCAGATCGTATTGAAGCAGGAAGCTTTCTTTGTGCGGTTGGGTCTGCCGGTGGTGACATCACGCTACGGGATGCCGCGCCCCAAACAATGGGGGCGACGCTTTCTAAGCTCACTGAGGCAGGATTAAGCATCACGTGTGGCGATGACTGGATTCAGGCCTCTATGCACAAGCGGCCGCGCGCGGTCGACTTTCGCACACAGGAATATCCCGGCTTCGCGACCGATATGCAGGCCCAACTCATGGCACTCAATACGATTGCCGAAGGCACCTCGGTTATCGTCGAAACGATTTTTGAGAATCGTTACATGCACGTCCAAGAGCTCTTGCGCCTAGGCGCGAACATCGATATCGATGGACACACCGCGGTCGTGCGAGGCGTACAACGACTGTCTGGCGCCACGGTGATGGCCACCGATTTACGTGCCTCAGCAAGCCTGGTCATCGCTGGGCTCGCCGCAGAAGGCGAAACGCTCGTTGAACGAATCTACCACTTAGACCGTGGTTATGAGCGTATGGAACACAAACTTAGGGCCTTAGGCGCTAACATCGTAAGAATTTCAAGCTGAAGGAAATCCCATGAGCTCGCAAGCGCTCGCTCGGCCACTGACAATGGCGCTCTCAAAAGGGCGCATCTTTGAAGAAACCCTGCCTCTTCTCGAGGCGGCGGGCATTCGCGTTAGCGAAAACCCCGAGCAATCCCGCAAACTCATCATTGCAACAAGCGATCCGAATCTGCGCTTGATTATCGTGCGTGCCTCGGATGTCCCCACCTATGTTGAGTATGGCGCAGCGGATCTAGGTATCGCAGGCAAAGACGTACTGATTGAGCACGCGGCGCAACACCCCAGCGGCCTGTATCAGCCGATTGACCTGAACATTGCCAAGTGCAGGCTAGCCGTTGCTGTGCGCAAAGGCTTTGATTACAGCGCCGCCGTGCACCAAGGGGCACGTTTGCGTGTGGCCACAAAGTACACGCAAGCCGCGCGCGAGCACTTTGCAGCCAAGGGGGTCTACGTCGATCTCATCAAACTATATGGCTCGATGGAGCTAGCACCCCTTGTTGGGTTGGCTGACGCCATTGTCGATCTTGTCTCAACCGGAAACACCCTCAAGGCTAACGATCTCGTTGCGGTTGAGGACATCATGCCAATTTCATCAAGGCTCGTGGTCAACCGCGCTGCGCTCAAAACACGCCATGCGCAATTACAACCCCTCCTTGATGCTTTCGAACGCGCGAGCCGTGAGTAATTATGTCGACCATCACTAGGCTGCGCTCAAGCGCTTCGGATTTCGAGGCCACACTCAAAAAACTGCTGGCTTTTGATGCTGAGCAAGACGATGCGATCGAAGCTGCGACCGCGAGGATTTTGCAGCGTGTGCGTCACGAAGGTGACGCTGCGCTTCTCGAACTGACCAATCAATTTGACCAGGTCAATGCGCCGAACGTCGCAGCACTTGAGATCCCCGCCGAGCAGTGGAAGCAAGCGCTCACTGCGCTTCCTTACGCGCAAAGACAAGCGCTCGAGGTCGCGGCTGAACGTGTACGTGCTTACCACCAGCATCAACGTCAGGAAAGTTGGTCTTATGTCGAACAAGACGGGACGCGTCTTGGACAACAAATTACACCCCTGGATCGGGTTGGTCTTTACGTGCCGGGCGGCAAAGCCGCCTATCCCTCCTCGGTGCTCATGAATGCAATTCCGGCCAAAGTGGCCGGTGTGTCAGAAATCATTATGGTTACACCGACACCGCATGGCCAGCGTAACGCCATGGTGTTAGCGGCGGCGGCCATTGCCGGCGTTGATCGTTGTTTTGCGATCGGCGGCGCCCAAGCGGTCGGCGCGCTCGCCTACGGTACTGAAACCGTCCCCGCAGTCGACAAAATCGTCGGGCCTGGAAACGCCTACGTTGCGGCGGCTAAGCGACGCGTATTTGGCACGGTTGGTATCGATATGATCGCCGGCCCAAGTGAAATTCTGATTATTTGTGACGGCAAAACGCCAGCAGACTGGATCGCGATGGATCTGTTTTCGCAGGCCGAACACGACGAACTAGCCCAGGCGATCCTGCTGTGCCCGGATGCGCAATATCTGGACGCCGTTGAAGCTTCGATCACACGCCTATTGCCGACCATGCCCCGCGCCGACATTATCCGCACGAGTCTGCGGGATCGCGGCGCCCTTATTCAGGTGCGCGACCTGGCCGAAGCTTGCGCAATCAGTAACCGTATCGCCCCCGAACACCTGGAAGTATCGACCGAGCATCCTGAGCAATGGCTGCCGAGCCTACGCCACGCCGGAGCCATTTTTATGGGATCGCATAGCTCAGAAGCCCTTGGCGACTACTGCGCTGGTCCGAACCATGTCTTGCCGACCTCACGCACCGCACGCTTCTCCTCTCCTTTGGGCGTCTACGACTTCCAAAAGCGCTCAAGCTTGATCCATGTATCGGCCGCGGGGGCGCAAACCTTGGGCAAAATCGCAAACGAGCTCGCCCTGGGAGAGGGGCTGCCGGCGCACGCAGCGAGTGCTAGTTTCCGGCTGACTGGCAAGTAATCGGCTTGCAACATTCATAAATAGGCCAGACCACCATACAATATCGAGTCCGACGACACGAGTGCAAGACATGCGTACCGCAGAAATCACCCGCAACACCAACGAAACGCGTATTCGCGTAGCGATCAACTTAGATGGCACCGGCCGCCAGAAGCTCAATACCGGCGTGCCATTTTTGGATCACATGCTTGATCAGATTGCACGTCACGGCTTAATCGATCTCGATGTTCATGCCGAGGGCGATCTGCACATCGATGCACACCACACGGTTGAAGATGTTGGCATCACGCTTGGTCAAGCAATTGCCAAGGCTGTTGGGGATAAGGCCGGTATCCGTCGTTACGGGCACGCTTATGTGCCACTCGACGAGGCGCTTTCACGCGTAGTTGTGGACTTCTCTGGTCGCCCTGGTTTGCAGTTTCACGTGCCCTTTACCCGCGCGCGCGTGGGCGACTTTGATGTCGATCTAACGATCGAGTTCTTTCAAGGGCTCGTCAACCACGCGCTTTTGACCATGCACATCGACAACCTGCGGGGTGTCAACGCACACCACCAGTGTGAAACGATTTTTAAAGCAACTGGGCGCGCCTTACGAATGGCGCTTGAGCTCGACCCACGCATTGCTGGCGTGGTGCCCTCGACCAAAGGCGTTTTGTAGCGTATGACTTCCATTGCCATCGTCGACTACGGCATGGGCAACTACCACTCCGTCGAACGGGCGTTGCGCCACGCAGCTCCTGAGGCAGATATTCGCCTGTGCAAACAGGCACAAGAGATTGATGCGGCGGATCGGGTCGTGTTTCCTGGGCAGGGCGCCATGGCCGACTGTATGCGGACGCTCGACGAAGCTGGCTTGCGCGGCGCAGTTCTGCGTGCTGCGCGCGACAAGCCATTACTGGGTGTTTGCGTGGGCGAACAAATGCTGTTTGAACGCAGCGACGAAGGCAACACAACCAGCCTGGGCATTTTCAAAGGCGAAGTAAAACGCTTTAATGGGCCACTCTTTGCGGAGCAGCTCGGTGAACAAACCGATCGCGCGAGTAGACTGAAAGTGCCACATATGGGATGGAATCCTGTGCGTCAGACACGCCCCCATGCACTTTGGTCTGGCATCGCAGACGCTACCCCATTTTATTTTGTCCACAGTTACTACGCCGTGCCGAGCGACGCTGCTCTCACCGTCGGCGAGAGCCAATACGGAGTGCGGTTCACCTGCGCGGTTGCACACGAAAATATCTTTGCCGTACAGTTTCACCCCGAAAAAAGTGCTGATTCGGGTTTGCGTCTCTACCGTAATTTTGTAGACTGGAATCCTTAACCCAACGCTCACTTAATGACATGCTGCTGATCCCTGCAATTGACCTCAAAGATGGTCGCTGTGTAAGACTCCGTCAAGGCGACATGGAGGATGCGACCGTATTCTCCGAAGATCCAGCCGCAATGGCGACGCACTGGTATGACTTGGGTGCGCGTCGCCTGCACCTCGTGGACCTGAACGGTGCCGTGGCCGGCAAGCCGAAAAACGAGGCCGTGATCAAGGCGATCGTCAATTCCGTTGGCTCCGAAATGCCGGTGCAAATCGGCGGGGGCATCCGTGATCTCGATACGATCGAACGCTATCTGGATTTCGGTATCTCGTATGTCATTATTGGCACCGCTGCCGTCAAGAACCCCGGTTTCTTGCATGACGCGTGCGGCGCCTTCCCCGGAAGCATCATCGTCGGACTTGACGCGAAAGACGGCAAAGTTGCAACCGATGGCTGGAGCAAGCTGACCAAGCATGACGTCACGGATTTAGCTAAAAAATTCGAAGACTACGGTTGCGAAGCAATTATCTACACCGACATCGGTCGCGATGGCATGCTGAGCGGCGTCAATATCGAAGCGACGGTTCGCCTGGCTCAACACGTCCGCATCCCTGTGATTGCCTCAGGTGGGGTCACTGATTTGCGTGATATCGATGCGCTTTGCGCGGTCGAAGAGGAAGGCATCGCTGGCGCGATCCTTGGCCGTAGCATCTACGAAGGCACACTGGATTTCGAAGCTGCGCAACAACGCGCTGACGAACTTTCACCATGACCATTGCTACGGCGCCGAGCGCGGTCAGCGGACTAACTCGTCGCATCATTCCTTGCTTGGACGTGACAGCAGGGCGTGTCGTTAAGGGCGTCAATTTTGTTCAACTCGTCGATGCCGGCGACCCAGTTGAGATTGCGCGTCGCTATAACGAGCAAGGTGCCGATGAACTCACGTTTTTAGACATCACAGCAACCAGTGACGGCCGTGATTTAATTTTGCCCATCATTGAACAAGTGGCTTCGCAAGTCTTCATCCCCCTCACCGTTGGGGGCGGGGTGCGACAAGTCAGCGATGTGCAACGCTTGCTCAATGCTGGCGCAGATAAGATTTCGATGAACAGCGCCGCAGTGGCTCACCCTGACCTCGTGCGCGCAGCCTCGGATTATCACGGCTCACAATGTATTGTTGTGGCAATTGATGCGCGACGCGTGAAAGACGCACCAACACCCACCTGGGAAGTATTTACTCATGGGGGACGAAAAGCAACGGGCATTGACGCAGTGGCTTGGGCCCGCAAAATGGCCGAGTACGGCGCAGGCGAAATTTTGCTAACCAGCATGGACCGCGACGGCACGAAGTCTGGTTTCGATCTAGAGCTCACTCGGCAGGTATCGGATGCAGTCGCCGTTCCAGTGATCGCCTCAGGAGGTGTCGGCACCTTACAACACCTTGCCGACGGCGTGACACTTGGTGGCGCAAGCGCTGTACTGGCTGCCAGCATTTTTCACTACGGCGAGTTCACCGTGCGCGAGGCAAAAGATTTCATGGCGTCCCGCGGAATCCCGGTCAGGCGCAACTGATATGTCAACGCCCATACAAGACTCTGCTTTGCCCTCTTGGTTAGCCGACGTGCATTTTGATGCGCAAGGCTTAATCCCAGCCATCGCCCAGGATGCCGTCAGTGGGCAAATCTTGATGGTGGCGTGGATGAATGCTGAGTCGCTCGCCGAAACGGCGCAAACGGGACGTGCCGTGTTTTGGTCACGCTCGCGCAACCGTCTATGGCGTAAAGGCGAGGAGTCCGGTCACGTCCAGCGCCTAGTAGAACTGCGACTAGACTGCGACGCCGATGTGATTTTGCTAAAAGTTGAACAGCTCGGAGGTATTGCCTGTCACACGGGTCGCGCGAGCTGTTTTTATCAGCGGCTGGACCTGCAAACCGACACCGCAGGTACCGCCACCTTCAAATGGGTTACTGTTGATCCGGTACTCAAAGATCCTGAACTTATTTACAAATGACGACAGATACCCCAGAAGCCGTCCTTAAGCGACTTGCCGACCTACTTGAAACCCGACTGCCCAGTCGTGGAGGGGATCCGTCGACCTCCTACGTGGCCAAACTGTTTTCAAAAGGGCCGGAAGCGGCGCTCAAGAAAATAGGGGAAGAAGCGACCGAGCTGGTCATGGCAGCCAAGGACGGGCAGGCAGATAGAATCGTGGCAGAAATGGCCGATTTATGGTTTCATTGCCTCGTTGTACTGACAGAAAATGGTTTGCGCCCAGAACTTGTGATTGCAGAACTCGCGCGACGCGAAGGCCTGTCAGGGCTTGCCGAAAAAGCCGGCCGAACGGAAAAATAGTCCCAATATTCGGGATTTTTGATCAAAACCTCTTGGCAGCAGAACGCATCATGAGTGAACAATGCATTTTTTGTAAGATCGTCGAGGGAAAAATTCCTGCAAAAATCGTCTACCAGGACGAAGATTGTGTGGTTTTTCACGACATTAACCCTGCGGCACCAGTGCATTTGCTCATGGTTCCACGCAAACATGTCGTCTCAATGCAAGAAATTTTGCCCGAAGATGCCCTGTGGTTAGGTAGAATGCTGTCTAAGGTTCCCGAGATCGCCATCCAAAATGGCTGCAATCCGGGGCCAGCGGGAGGATTTCGTCTCACGACGAACGCTGGCATTGAGGGCGGACAAGAAGTCCCTCACCTTCATTTTCATATTTTGGGTGGTAAGCGTCCCTGGAAGGGACAAAAAACCATCGCACTCTAATTCGGAGAATCATCATGGGTAGTTTTAGCATCTGGCACTGGTTAATCGTTCTCGTCATCGTTGCGCTCATTTTCGGCACAAAGAAAATCCGCAATATTGGGGCCGACCTAGGCGGAGCCGTAAAGGGCTTCAAAGAAGGGATGAAGGATCCTAATGCAAAAGAAGGTGACGCCGCCGCTGGTACTGAAGCTGCGCCAGCGCAACGTGTTGCCTCGAACGAAACAGTCGATGTGCAGGCCAAAGAAAAATCCAGCACCCATTAATTTCAGCTGGATCGCCCCGCGAGGGGCTACTTTGGTACACAGAACATGTTTGATGTCAGCTTTACTGAACTGCTCGTAGTCGGGGTCGTGGCGCTCGTCGTCATCGGGCCTGAACGTCTGCCTAAAGTGGCACGCACGCTAGGCCACCTAGTTGGTCGCGCGCAACGCTATGTCAGTGACGTCAAGTCGGATATTCAACGGGAAGTTGAACTCGATGAGCTACGCAAACTAAAAGACCAAATGCAAGATGCCGCACAAAGTGTGCAAAGCAGCTTGCAGAGCACGAGTGATGCGTTTAGCAAACCCCTTGAGACGCTTGAGCAAAACACGATGTCGACCTTCAATGAAGCGACAGCGGGCCTCAAACAAGCGACCTCCTTCAGCACTCCCTCCTCGGAGCCTGTCGCCAAGGCCGCTTCAGATAGCCCCGCTTTGCTTGACGCGGCCGGCAACCCAAACATAAGCTTTAATGCAGTGCCTTCTGTCAGCACACCAGTCGCCTCCGGCGAGAGCGCAGCGATGACGCCGGAAGCTGCGCTTGCCAACGCGTCGCAAACGCAGGGGATGACCGGGCTCTTTGACACCCCAGTTCAAGCTGAATTCGACATTGCAAGCACAGCAGACTTCGAATCTGCGGCCCGCAAAGCGCAAGAAGCAGAAAAAGCCTTGGCCAGCGCGCCGACCTCAGCTACCCCTCCGTCGGGATCAAAATCTTGAGCAACACAGAAAAAACCGCTGAGCCCGGCGAACAAAACGAAAGTTTTATGTCGCACCTGGTTGAACTGCGCTCGCGCCTATTACGAGCAGTCGGCACAATCGTTGTGATCTTTTTTATTTTGTTTCTCTATCCTGGCGCCTCGGACATCTACGATCTGCTTGCGGCACCCATGCTGGCCTCTTTGCCTGAGGGCACCCGCATGATTGCAACCGGCGTGATCACGCCCTTCATGGTGCCTGTCAAGGTCACGATGATGGCCGCTTTTGTGATTGCCCTGCCCGTTGTCCTGTACCAAGTATGGGCCTTTGTTGCGCCGGGACTGTACAAACATGAGCAAAATTTAGCCTTACCTCTAATTGTTTCAAGCTCGCTGCTGTTTTTGATCGGAATGGCCTTTTGTTACTTTGTCGTATTTAAAACAGTCTTTAGCTTCATTGCTTCCTTTGCACCGCAATCGATTACACCGGCGCCGGATATCGAGGCTTATCTGACGTTCGTCATGACGATGTTTTTGGCCTTTGGGCTCACGTTTGAAGTCCCTGTTGCGGTTGTGCTGCTCGTCAGGATGGGAATTGTGACAATCAAACAACTGAGCGAGGCTCGTGGTTATGTCATCGTCGGAGCGTTTGTGATCGCCGCCGTCGTCACCCCACCCGATGTCGTCAGCCAATTTTTGTTGGCCGTTCCGCTCTGCATCCTTTACGAGGTCGGACTCTTAGTCGCTCGGGGGGTCAAACCCCGAAGCAAAGAAGAGGACAAGACTACAACACCCGAGTCCACAAGCTGAAAACGGCCTGTTATCAAAGATTTCTTACGACAAATCTCTTGTTGTCTTAGTATTTAAGGTATATCTTTTAGATCTCTAAATTCTATTTGATATGAATCGTTCACATGGTTGCGCTTATTTTGACGCAATCTCTCGAACCTTAAAGGGATCATCGTGCTCGCTCATCGTCTTAAACAAGCCCGTCTACGCGCCGGCTTGTCTCAGGAAAAACTCGGCAAACTTGCCGGCATCGACCCCATGTCCGCTAGCGCGCGGATGAATCAGTATGAACGTGGCAAACATTCGCCCGACTATCAACTGATGTGTCGTGTGGCAGAAATCTTAAACATGCCCGTCAGCTGGTTTTACACCGCCGACGAGGAGCAAGCACGACTCCAAGAGATTTTTTACCACCTCGATGCCAACACTCGGCGACCCTTGCTTACACAGGCTGAATCGCTGATCGCGGCGAACCCGCCAAGCAACGGCAACAAAGCGCAACCGGCTTCTGCTAATTAAGGCTTGCCCGCGGGCTTATTGCGGCCGAACCGGTCGTAAGCCCGCGACAACCGAGAGGCTTTGTGCTTTTCCGTTTCGGTAAACGCCTAGCTCGATCTTTTCGCCCGGCTCCTTGGCAGCAATGCGCGCCATAAGTTTAGGGGTGTCTCCTACTGGGCGACCGTCCATCGTTTGGACAATGTCACCCACGCGTAACCCGCCTTTTGCACCCGGGCCGTCACGCAATAAGCCCGCGATAATGACGCCACTAGGACGCTCTAGCCCAAACGCCTTTGCCAGATCAGCAGTCATGTCCTGTGGCTCTATGCCTAGCCAGCCTCGCTTGACATGTCCGTGCGCAATGATTTGTTCCAATACCTTTTGTGCTGCCCCTGCCGGAATCGCAAAGCCGATTCCAAGTGAACCCCCGGTTTTAGAATAAATCGCGGTGTTAATCCCAACCAAACGGCCAAGCGTATCGATAAGCGCCCCCCCTGAATTGCCTGGGTTAATAGCCGCATCCGTTTGGATGAAATTTTCGTAGGTATTAATGCCTAGACCTTGCCGGCCAAGCGCAGAAACGATCCCCATCGTGATCGTTTGCCCCACTCCAAAAGGGTTACCGATTGCTAGAACAACATCACCGACACGCGGCATTTCATCTGTCATAAAACCCAGAGCATGCAGGGCTGGTAGTTGTATTTTTAATACGGCCAGATCGGAATCTGGATCAACGCCAATTACTTTCGCACTTGTCTGGCGGCCGTCGTGCAAGGCCACGAGGATCTCATCTGCGCCATTAATAACGTGAAAATTGGTCACGATGTGTCCTGCCGCTGACACAATCACACCCGAGCCAAGACTAGTCGCCTGTTGCTGCTGCTTATAGCCCGGCATCTGTTCGAAAAATTTTCGTAAAGCGGGATCGGGCGGTAGAGCAATACGCGGTGCCACAATGCGTTTCGTGGTGTGGATATTGACAACAGCGGGTGCCGCTAAAGCCACCGCATCAGAATAGGAGCCAGGCGCAGCAACGCCTTGCCCTTGCCCCCTCGCCAAAGGAAGCGCCGACGGCCCGACCGTAACGATTTGTTTTTCTCCACGGGGCAACCAATCCGGGCGTAAAGTCACCACCACGAATAAAATCGCTAAACACACTGTTACCGCTTGAGCAAAAATCAACCAAATTCGACGCATTTTGATTTCAGGAAAAATATGACCTCTGTTTCGACCCGCGAGCTCTGCGCTTGGCTCGATGCCACACTTAAGGCTTCGTCATTCAAAGACTACTGCCCCAATGGCTTGCAGGTCGAGGGTTGTGAGCGAGTGTCCCATATTATCGCGGGCGTCACCGCTAGTCAGGCGTTAATTGAGGTCGCGATTGACCGAGGTGCCGACGCAATCTTGGTGCACCACGGCTGGTTTTGGCGGGGTGAGGATCCACGCGTACGAGGAACACAACGCACGCGGCTTGCTGCGCTGCTGGCAGCAAATATCAATTTAATCGCCTATCACCTGCCTCTTGATGCCCATCCAACGCTGGGCAACAATGCACAGCTCGCCTCGCGCTTGGGTCTTGTGGCAGATCGGCAACAGCCCGACGGGAGCGATCCCAGCAACCCACCCCGAACGGCAGGCGCCTCAAACCTTATCTGGCTCGGCTCGATGCCGGGGGCGGCTACGCTTGGTCAGGTCGCCAAACAAGTTTCAGCACGCTTGGGGCGTGAACCGCTCGTGGTTGGCGCAGCCGATCAGCCGGCCCAAACGATCGCTTGGTGCACAGGCGCGGCACAAGGGATGTTTAGTGAGGCAATCGATGCGGGCGCAAACGTCTTTATTACCGGAGAAGTCTCAGAGCCCACCGTTCACCTCGCCCGCGAGTCTGGGGTAGGTTTCATCGGCGCCGGGCACCATGCAACTGAACGCTATGGCGTCCAGGCACTGGCCCAGGCAGTCCAACAGCAGTTTGGCCTCAAGGTTGACTTTATAGATATCGACAACCCGGTCTAATCTGCTTATTTTTTAAGCGAATCGCGAATTTCGCGCAACAACAGCACGTTCTCCGGCACTGGGGGCGGGGCCGCCTCCAAGTCCATCTTCTTACGTGCCGTGTTGATCGCTTTCACCATCCAAAAGATCACAAAAGCCAGCAAAATAAAATTGATGACAATGGTTAAAAAGTTGCCCCAGGCAAAAATTGTTGCCCCAGCCTTCGTCAGGTCTGCATAGGTCTCGGGCCCTACATACCCCGCAGGACGGGATAACACCAAAAACTTGTTGCTAAAGTCCATCGAGCCACCAACCAAAAAGTTGACGACTGGCATCACGATATCCTTGACAAGGGAATCGACAATTTTGCCAAATGCTGCTCCTACAATCACGCCGATTGCGAGGTCAACCACGTTACCCCGCACAGCAAACTCGCGGAATTCCTTAAATATTCCGCGCGATTCCTTCAAAATCTCTTTGCCTTGAATCATTTCTCTTTTCCTTACTGTGAGTCCGTCTTAGCTGGCGCTATAATAAGGGGTTAATTTAAGTTGTGACAACTGTACAGAGGCAAACCCCGCGGGTCGCCCCGATAGGATGCCTTCGAAGCAGCGTCACAATGAACTAATCTGCAATGTGTTGGCTCAAACACATTAGCTGCGATAAGGATAGAAGATGAGTCACGATTCAATTGTGCACGACGACGAAGGCGCCGTACCCCCAACCCTGCCGTCAGACCCCTCACGTCGCTTCTGGATCGGCACGACCTGTGCCGTTGGCGGAGCAGCTGGAGCGGCTCTCGCCGTCCCATTTGTCAGCACGTTTGCGCCCAGCGAAAAAGCCCGCGCAGCGGGTGCTCCGGTTGAAGTAGATGTCAGCACCCTCGCACCGGGCGAAATGCGCACGGTCGAATGGCGCGGTAAGCCGGTCTGGATTATCAACCGCACCAAGGAACAGCTCGGCTCGCTCAAGCAAAACGATGCTGAACTCGCAGATCCAAAATCCTTGCGCCCCGGCTTCACGCCATCTTATGCAAAGAACGAGTGGCGCTCACGTAAGCCAGACCTCTTCGTTGCAGTTGGTATCTGCACGCACTTGGGTTGCTCACCGACGCCAAAATTTACAACCGGGCCACAGCCTAGCCTGCCCAACAATTGGGATGGTGGCTTCTTGTGCCCATGCCACGGATCAACCTTCGATATGGCCGGACGCGCTTACAAAAACAAGCCCGCACCGGACAACCTCGAAGTGCCTCCATACCAATACCTGAGCGATACCCGCATCATTATTGGTGTAGACGAGACCAACAAGGCCTAACCCGCCCCCTGAACCACACCGCATAACGCGATACTGATTAAAGTAAAAGGAGCCGTTTCATGGCTGGCGAAAAATCCGTCGAAACGACCGGACTGTTAGGCTGGATAGACCGTCGCTTTCCGTTGACATCAACTTACAAAGCGCATCTGTCTGAATACTATGCACCGAAAAATTTCAACTTTTGGTATTTTTTCGGCGCCCTATCGCTTGTAGTGCTTGTACTTCAAATCGTGACGGGCATTTTCCTGGTTATGCACTACAAGCCAGATGCACAGTTTGCCTTCCAGTCAGTTGAATACATCATGCGCGAAGTGCCAGGCGGGTGGTTTATCCGTTACATGCACTCAACCGGTGCGTCGATGTTTTTCGTTGTCGTGTACCTACACATGGTGCGCGCTCTGATTTATGGCTCCTACCGCAAGCCACGCGAGCTGGTCTGGATTTTCGGCGTTGGAATTTTCCTGTGCTTGATGGCTGAAGCCTTCTTTGGCTACCTCCTGCCATGGGGTCAGATGTCGTTCTGGGGCGCGCAGGTGATCGTGAACTTGTTCTCGGCCATTCCTTTCATTGGGCCCGAGCTGTCGATCTGGATTCGCGGTGATTACGTGGTCTCCGACGCGACACTCAACCGCTTCTTTGCATTCCATGTCATTGCAATTCCTCTGGTCTTGCTGGGCCTGGTTGCTGCGCACGTCGTCGCTTTGCACGAGGTGGGGTCCAACAACCCCGACGGCGTTGACATCAAGGCTAAAAAAGACAAATACGGTCGCCCTCTGGATGGCATTCCTTTCCACCCTTACTACACCGTACACGACATCATGGGGCTTGCAGGCTTCCTGATTATCTTCATGGCAATTGTTTTCTTTGCGCCTGAGATGGGGGGATACTTCTTGGAGTTCAACAACTTCGTCCCTGCCAATCCACTGGTGACACCACTGCACATTGCACCCGTCTGGTATTTCACGCCGTTCTATTCGATGCTGCGCGCAACGACCGACGACTTCACTTGGGTCTTGGCAGGCAGTGCTGTACTAGCTGCAATCGTCTTGTTTCTACGCACCAAAGGCCTCGTCAAACTGATCGCTCCACTCGTGCTGCTCGCCGTAGCAGTGCTTCTGCGCTTAATTGACGCAAAATTCTGGGGTGTGGTCGCCATGGGTGGCGCCGTCGTCTTACTGTTCTTCCTGCCTTGGCTCGACTACAGCCCGGTCAAGTCGATCCGCTACCGTCCAGGCTGGCACAAGACGCTTTATGGCATCTTTTTTGCAAACTTTATTGTGTTGGGTTACCTCGGCACCCAAGCACCGACTGACATTTTTAACCTGATGTCGCAAATTGGCACGCTCATCTATCTGGGGTTTTTCTTTCTGATGCCAGTCTGGAGCCGCCTGGGCACGTTTAAGACGGTCCCTGACCGCGTTACGTTCCACGCGCATTGAGCCTAACTTTAATTACGGAATGACCATGATCAAGAAGCTGCTTTGTGCTCTTGCCCTAGTAATCACCTGCTCAGGTGCACATGCTGCGGGCGGAGCATTCCCCCTCGAAAAAGCACCAAACCGCATTAGTGATCTCGCTGCGCTACAGAACGGTGCCAAGCTGTTCGTGAACTACTGCTTGAACTGCCACAGCGCTTCTGCAATGCGCTACAACAAGCTTAAGGACATCGGCCTGACCGACCAGCAAATCCGTGAAAGCTTGTTATTCACTGGCGAGAAAGTCGGCGACCTGATGATGGGGTCTGTGTCGACCAAAGATGGAAAAGTGTGGTTCGGTGCTGCGCCTCCTGACCTGTCTGTCATGGCGAGAGCGAAATCCATCAATGCCGGCCCAACCGGATCCGATTACATTTATACCTACCTGCGTACTTACTACAGGGATACAAGCAAGCCGACGGGTTGGGATAACCTAGCGTTTCCAAACTCGGGTATGCCACACGTGCTTTGGGAGCGTCAGGGACTGCGCGAGTTGACGACAACCACCGTGCATCAGGCGCCCGCGCAGTCTGGCAAGCCCGCAGGTTGGGAGCGTATCGTTACAACGTTTGATGCAAGTGGTTATGCGACCTCGAAAGTTGAGCCTCTGTCTAATTATCGTGGCAAAGCAAGCGTAGACTATAAGTTCAAATCCATCGAGCCCCAGCGTACGGCGGCTTACGACAGCGACGTAGCTGACTTGACCGCCTTCATGACCTGGATGTCTGAGCCTGTTCAGCAAAAACGTAAGCAAATCGGCGTTTGGGTCTTGCTCTTCTTGTCTGTTTTCTTTGTGATTGCTTGGCGCCTGAACGCATCGTTCTGGAAGCACGTCAAGTAAGTTGTTTTTTCGGGCCAGCGTCTGCTCGACGTAGACGCTGGCCTTTAGCTTTTATCTGCATTCATTTTTAGGACGGAAATCCATCATGATGGTCCTCTACTCCGGAACCACCTGCCCATTTTCACATCGCTGCCGCTTTGTGTTGTTCGAAAAGGGTATGGATTTTGAAATCCGCGACATCGACTTGTACAACAAACCAGAAGATATTGCGGTCATGAACCCGTATGGTCAAGTCCCGATTCTGGTCGAACGCGATTTGATTTTGTACGAATCGAACATCATCAACGAATACATCGACGAGCGCTTTCCGCACCCCCAGTTAATGCCTGCGGATCCGGTGATGCGCGCGCGTACTCGCCTGTTCTTGTACAACTTTGAAAAAGAACTCTTCATTCACGTTGCAGCGCTCGAAGACCGTGCGATGCGTGGCGACGAAAAGCGACTCAATGTTGCGCGCGCCGCCGTACGTGACCGTCTGTCACAGCTTGCACCCCTACTGCTCAAGAACAAGTACATGCTTGGCGAAGAGTTCTCAATGCTTGATGTGGCCATGGCTCCGTTGCTTTGGCGCCTGGATCATTACGGAATTGAGTTACCGAAAACTGCGGCGCCGATTCAGAAATACGGCGAGCGTATTTTTTCGCGCCCTGCCTATATCGAAGCGTTGACGCCATCCGAAAAGGTGATGCGCCGCTAATTGCGGGGCATCACTTCGCACCAGACGTCACCGCAAGCCGCAATGGCTGAAACCTCCACAAAACCGTACATGATTCGTGCTCTGCACGAGTGGTGTACGGACAATGGCTACACACCACATATCGTGGCGCGTGTTGATGGGAACACCATGGTTCCGCCTGCGCATGTTCGTGATGGCCAAATCACCCTGAACATTGGATCGCTCGCGACCAATCGTTTGGTATTAGGTAATGACGCCATTGAGTTTCAAGCACGCTTTAGTGGCGTGACCGAAAATCTGTACGTCCCGATTGCAGCGGTAACTGCGATCTACGCTCGTGAAACCGGCGCAGGTATGAGTTTTGAAGTCGAACAAAGTGCGGAACTCACGGCACAAGCGCCCGCCTCAGCGAAACCAGCAGCCGCAGAACCCACCAAAGCAAGCGATGCCGCAACACCGTCGCCAGACCCCAAGAAGCCTAGGCTTACCGTCGTGAAATAGGCCCGTATAAGCAAGATTTGCGCAAGGCAACCTAGTCCAAACAAATCATTTATAATTCGTGCCGCTTTGAAATAAAAGCGAAATGCCGGAGTAGCTCAGTTGGTAGAGCAGCTCACTTGTAATGAGAAGGTCGAGGGTTCGATTCCTTTCTCCGGCACCAAATCAAACGGGCTGCTCCACGACAGTGAAGCAGCCCGTTTTCTTTTAGCGTCGAGTAATGAATCTACACCAAGGCATCAGACCAAATGTTTTTGGCCCAGCCCCAAGCGTAGGTTCCTTCGAGCGCTGTTGGCGCCGTTGAAAGTCCGCCCGAACCCGCTACCGTTTTGAACGTTTTTTCAGCGGCGACGTATTGATGCACGCTCGCCACGTGAACGACCTCTGATTCATTGACAAAGCTGTAACACGTATTGGTCAGAACAGGCTGGGGATTGATCGCGACGCCCGCTAACTCTGCAACGATTGCAGCTGCCGTGACTTTGGCATGCTGGTTCGCCATATGTCCTGATTTTGGCATCAGGGGCGCAACCTGAATCGAATCGCCGATGATGTGCACGTCTTTTGCTTTCGTTGATTCAAAGTTCAGATAGTTAACCGTGGACCACCGACCATTTGCATCGGCAAGCCCCGCTTTCACAACAAGATCTCCGGCCCGCATTAGAGGCAACACATTAAGCACGTCTGCCTTAACGTCGTCCTGAACATCAAACTTGAGTGTTCGTGTTTTGGCGTCTACTGCCGTCACGTTGTGCTGAGGTCTGTATTCAATGATGCCAGGATACATCTTGGCCCAAGCCTCCTTGAACAACTTACCCTTAGATGTCACGTCTTGATTCGCGTCTAACACCAACACTTTAGATTTGGGTTTGTGTTTCTTCAGATAGTTTGCAACCTGACACACGCGTTCGTACGGGCCGGGAGGGCAACGATAAGGCGCCATCGGGATCGATAGGGCATACACACCGCCGTCTTTCATATCAGCGATCTGCTTGTGTAATGCGACAGTTTCCGGACCAGCCTTCCATGCTTGTAACGTGACGCCTGCTTTGTTAGCAGCATCCAGTCCTTCGATACTCTCCATCATCAGGCCGATGCCTGGCGACAACACGAGCTTGTCGTATTTGACGGTCTTGCCTGATGCAAGCAGCACCGTTTTTTTCGTTGCGTCAATACTCGCGACCGAATCTTTGACCATCTTGACGCCATGATTTTTTTCCAACCCGGCGTAGGGCGAAGTGATCTCAGCAATTTGGCGAGAGCCCCCCACAACCAAGTTAGACATCGGACACGAGATAAATTGTGCATTAGGCTCGATTAATGTCACTTGTGCAGTGTTGTTCGAGAGCAAACGCAAATACTTGGCGGCTGTGGCACCGCCATAGCCAGCACCCACCACCACGACTTGCGCTGTCTTCAGCGTATTGGCGCGCGTTTGTGTGCTCACGCCCATTGCAA
>Ga0315906_10000806_pt1 | contig 48592 bp, 51 predicted proteins | sample LakEriMetagenome_4_FD_203526 | JGI IMG/M metagenome (GOLD analysis project Ga0315906, IMG submission 203526) | Freshwater fungal communities from buoy surface, Lake Erie, Ohio, United States - Buoy 2 MA122 | ecosystem: Environmental > Aquatic > Freshwater > Lake > Lake biofilm | place: USA...
TTCTGCCTACACCCATATAAGGCATCCCACCCAGTGCAAAAGACAAATATTGCAAAGCCGTATGAAAAGTATCAAATCGAATGATTTTATTGAGTAACCCACCTTCCTTCTTATAAGATCCATACCCTAGTACGATTTCAATACCTGAATGAAAAGCAGCTTGCATTTTCTTTATCCAGTGTTCAGAAGACGGGATACAGTCGGCATCTGTCAACAATAGCACTTCATGTTTAGCCGATTTAATACCCATGGATAGCGGGAACTTTTTACCAGGAATATGAACTGCCTCTTGCTTGAGTTCTACAATATGCAACTGTTTGAAGTCCTTATACAAACCTTCCAGTAAAAATTTAGTGTCATCCTGAGAATTATCGTTTACCACAACAATTTCGTGTGTACTACGGTAATGCTGAGCCAAAACACCAGGTAGATTTTTCTCAATTTCATCTGCCTCGTCCCTTGCACAGATGACTACACTAACGGCATGTTCAAAAGAGAACTCTTTTTCTACTGGACGGTGAAAGGCCAGTAAACGGAAATACCTCAGGTAGTAAAACAGTAAAATTAATGTAACCAATAAAAAAGCTGACATTGGCAGCCACATGAACATACTCATGGGTTCGAAGATACAATATCTTTGCAGCATGAACTACAAAGCTTCTATTGAATATCTCTATACTAAGCTACCCATGTTTAGCAAATCTGGGGTAGCTGCTTTAAAAATGGATTTGGCCAATACCCTGACAATTTGTTCTTTTTTAAATAACCCTGAGAAAAGATTTAAAACAATACATGTAGCCGGTACCAATGGAAAGGGTTCCGTCAGCCACCTCATTGCGTCTATTCTGCAGGAACAGGGCTATAAAACAGGCCTTTATACTTCACCTCACCTTGAAGATTTCAGAGAAAGGATAAAAGTGAATGGAGAAATGATTCCTGAAACATTTGTTGTTGATTTTACAGCTAAAATCAAACCATTGATAGAAGAAATTTCACCTTCTTTTTTTGAGGTGACAGTTGGCATGGCTTTTGAATATTTTGAAAATGAAAAAGTAGATATTGCGGTAATTGAAACAGGATTAGGTGGTCGGCTAGACAGCACCAATGTCATCCACCCTATTCTATCCATCATAACCAATATCAGTTATGACCATGTTCAAATACTTGGTGATACACTTGAAAAAATTGCAGGAGAAAAAGCGGGAATAATAAAATTGAATACCCCGACTGTCATTGGTAAAACACAAGCACAAACTGCTTCTGTTTTTAAAGAAAAAGCCTCTTCCTTAGATTCACCTATTTATTTTGCGGATCAATATTGGTCATCTGAAATCACTGAAGACAGTCCAAGCACACTGTCCATTCAACTAACGGCAAGCGACCAATCCAGTCAATATTCCTATACTTGTCCACTTGCAGGCAGTTACCAACAAGAAAATATTATAACAGTCAGAGTAGCCGTAGACCAACTCCGCAAACTTGATTGGAAAATCGATGAAGCATCTATTCAAAAAGGTATAACAAACGTAATCACTAATACAGGATTGCATGGAAGATGGGAAACAATTTCTTCTTCACCTTTGATCATATTAGATGTTGCACACAATGCTGATGGTGTAAAGAAAATGCTGGAGCAACTAAAAAGATTCAAATTTAATAAGCTCTTTCTTGTTCTTGGAATTTCAGCTGATAAAGATGTAAACGAAGTGCTATCTCTTTTACCTAAGCAAGCTGAGTATGTATTCACCAAAGCACATCTCCCAAGAGCACTAGACCCACTGCAACTCAAAACAATGGCTGAAACTCATCAATTAAATGGAGATACTTTTGAAAATGTAAACGATGGTATTCAGTATTTTAAAAACAAGGCCAATAACAATGACCTCATACTGGTATGTGGAAGTATTTTTGTGGTTGGCGAAGTGAACAGAAAACTATTTATCAAAAATTGAGTACCCCTAATTTATTTAAAGCGTAAAATAGAGCTGTTACATGCATGCTTTGCAAAACTTCCTGATTTTGCAAAAGAGCTTTCACTTCTTCTAAGCTGAGTAAGACCAATTCTATCTCCTCATTATGGTCCAGGTTCTGTTCACCCATCTTTTCACCTTCAGTTGCAAGAAAGAAATGCATCCAATTGTTGTGGGTGGAAGGATTAGCAGATGTTTTACCCAAATAGGTGTATTCTTTAAAAGTATACCCTGTCTCTTCTTTAAGCTCTCTCGCAATAGCATCTTGCAAACTTGCATCTTCAGGGTCAACACATCCTCCTGGTATTTCCAGCATGGTTAAACCTGCCGCATGCCTGTACTGACGTTCGAAAATAAATTTGCCTTCCTTTGTTATAGCAACTGCCGTAACCCATTCTGGAAATTCATAAACATAATAGGGATCCGCTATTTGTCCACCTGACCGCTCACAAGTGTCTTTTCTAACTGTAAACCAAAGGTCTTTGAACAAATACTCAGACTTAAGGAGTTTCCAATTCATTACACAATTTTTGTAGCCCTGATCAAGGCCCTGCGAATATAAGGCGCCTTAAGTTTTTTATCGTAGTGAAAAATCATATAACCCCTAGAAGGAACAACCAAATAGTTTTTATTTTTCAACCATATAGAAAACTCTTGTTCATCATCATGCTGGTGATAAGTGCAAAGAGCAATTTTCATAGTTAGTGCCTTATCTATCGTTTGTTCAAATCCCTTCAACAACCCCCTTTCTCCTCCATCAACATCAATCTTCATGAATGTGAGTTGCTTATCACTAAAAAACACATCCCCCGAACAATGTTTTTCATCATTTTTATCAGAAACAAACTTAGGGACGATTTCAACTTTATCTTGCCATGGCTTAAAAGTCATCTGCAATGCTTCAATCCATTCAGGATCATATTCAAATAAATATGCTTTCTTGATCCGTTCAATTACAGAGAGTGTAAAGTTTCCCTCTGCTGCTCCAAAATCAGCCAATACATCATTACCCTCTAAATCAAAGCTCGCAGATAGATACCGGTGTGGGCTCATCTCATCTTGCTCCAGGGTTAAATCGTGAAATGATTTTTGTATGCGCTTAGCAGACCATTTGCGCTTAAAGTACAATCGCTTTTCATTCAATAATACATATTTCATCCCACACGCCTCATCATGATAAACCTCGATTGAATCTTGCAGATATTTTTTTGTAAAAGTGTATGGAAATATCTGAACGCCATTGCTACGTACATAATTTACAACCTCTTTTCTTTCTTCATCTGATTCATAACCAGCTGAGGCTTCATGATATGCTGGGATTTGCTTTTGCAAACTTGAAAGCAGTAATTTGGTCCTGATTGGCTTTGGGACTAAAATTCTATAAATTAAGCTTGATTGATAAGCCATATTAAACTTTCAGGATCGATTTTACTTGTTGAACAATTTGATTTTGCAAACGTACATAATAAATACCAGGAGGTAAATATTGTCCATCAAAATCAACCCTAAATGTTCCTGCAGTTATTTCTTTATCAAACAAGATTTTCACTAATCGACCAGCCCCATCTAATATTTGAACTAAAGTATGACCACCATTTGACTTAAATTGAATGGCAACTGTTTTGTAAAAAGGATTAGGATAAATGACCAATAAATTATCAGGATTACCAACAGGCTTTAAAACTGAGCAAGTACCAAGTTTGGTTAATGGAAGTTGTTGGAAATTTCTAAGTAAAACAGTATTTAGCATTTGTTCTTCAACACAGAGCCAATTGGAAAGTATACTAGCATAGACACTCCGAAAATCATACTGGTAGGGAATATTATCACGGACAGTTACGTTTGTAGGTATAATTGGATTATTTCCAGTTACTCCTCCTTGAACTTTTGTACCAAAAATAAATAAAGGCGCAGCAGCTCCATGATCAGTTCCCCTAGATGCATTACTCAATATTCTTCTTCCAAATTCCGAAAATGTCATTCCCAATACCCGATCATCTATCTCTAAAAATGTCAAGTCATCCATGAATGCTTTTATAGCACTGCTCACATTGCCAAGCAACCTCGCATGAGCACCTCCTGCATTATTTCCCGACTCCACTTGATTGGCATGGGTATCAAATCCACCATAATTGACCATGTACATCTTTGTCTTAAGTCCACCTTTTATCAACCTAGCAACAATCTTGAGTTGATCGGCTAGCGGATTATTTTGTGGATAAGCATTTTGAACAAGCACTTTTGAATTAGCAAGTTTTATTACTTCTGAAAATTTTTGAGTCTGTCTTGAAGTCTCTCGGATATAGTTAAGTTCATTACCTGCTAACGTATTTGGAGCGGGATCTTGTACATTATTGACCAAGCTATAAAAACTGGATGGATTTGATATACTCATACCCATTGGCTGCAATGGACCTTGTAAGGTGAGCGACGCAACAGATCCAATTTGAATGGCCAGCGGATCGGGCATGTTATTATTTGGATAATTTTCTGGAAATCCAGGGTAAGCTTCATCTAAAAATCTCCCAACCCATCCGGAATTTAATACCTGATTACTATTTGAAGCTGACATCCATATATCGGTTGCCCTAAAATGTGAAAAATTTGGATTAGCATATCCTACGGCTTGAACGATATGCAGTTTATCCTCATTAAAAAGTTGTTGCATCCCCGTCATTGCCGGATGAAGACCTACACCATCGTGTCCACGAAGTCGTAATACCTTCGCCTCATCAATAAATACATTTTTCCTTGCATTGATGTATTTGTCATAATTATCTAATGGAATAACAGTATTTAACCCATCATTGCCCCCATTCAACTGAATAATTACTAATACCCTATCATTATCCCCAGTTGGTAACAATACCTGATTTAACATTGTATGGCCTGATTCAAAAGTTTTGAATCCAAGTCCTTGAACAAAGGAGGGCACCATGAAACCCGCAGGCGCAATATGTTTTATGAATTTTCTCCTTTTTAGCATGATCAACAAAGTTGATATTCAGGTAAATTAACTAAATATTTCACCAGCGTGGTAACAGCAGAAACAACATGCTTTGTGTTTGGTGTATTTGAGGGTTGCGTTATATAAAGGTTCCATGCATCAGTCCAATAATAGTCCTGCGACTGCCCTGCAAGTAAAATATCTGTTTTAATCTGGTTTTTATGGGAAAGTGAGAGGTTAACTCCTAATAGATGATTACACAACTCATTAATTAGTACATTAGGATCTCCTGGATTCGAAAATGACTTTATCCAATTTGCAGAGTCTACCACAAGTTTAAATCCTCCAAACGTGTAACCAGTTGTTACTATAATATCAAGGTATTGAATTCTTTTGGGCAAAGTATCTGAACTGATCCAATATTTATAAAACCCTGGTTCCTGGTAATACGCTTTCCACCCACTTACATCAGGAGGATCGCCAAGATTTTGCTGTAGGTTATTCAAGTAATTAACAATCTGGTTCCATAAGCCATATTGGTTAACGTACATGTTATTGTCTGGAAATCTGACTTCCATTTCTCTTAACATTCCAACCATTAAGTCAACTGGACTTTTAATTTGACAACCTCGATTTGTTAAATCAAAGAAATGCTCACTTCCTAACAATACTCTTAATACTGGTTTTATTTCATAATTGTTCTCTCGAAAAATTTGCGCCAATGGTATTATTATTGATTGTTCAATTTCCGGAGTTACTGTATAGTGTATAAACCATCGGTACAATCGCCTGCATATGTACAATGCCACTTCATTAGAAGAGAACATCATATCTAACATATCATCCAATTCTAAAAGCCCTGCATCAGCACCAGTTCTTCCCGATATTATTCTGTTGCCATAAAAAGCAGAAAACTGTTTATTTCCCGTATCATGACGTGTAATATCAAAATACGAACTAATCGATGTAGCATTATTTCTCCATCCCGTTAAAACACGGGCAGCTTCTTTAACATCAGTTTCTGAAAAATTAGCTCCTACACCCTTTCCAATTACAAATAACTCTTGTATTTCTCTGGCAAAATTTTCATCAGGGGCGGCTTTGTTGTTATTTTGGCCATTTAGATAAATCAACATGGCCGGATCAATGGAAATTTGCTTGACCAAAGATTTAAAATTCCCTAATGCATGTTTTCGCAATAAAGCATGGTGTTTATATAGATATTGTGCATTGCCAATATCTGTACTCTCTGTAGCGAAATGATTGTGCCAGAAGAGTGTCATCTTTTCTTTTATTGAATTATCTTGATTGACAAGTTGGCCTACCCACCATTTCTTAAATGAACTTCTTCTTAATGCATTAACAGTTCCATCAGATACTGGGTCATTTACCCAAGTTTGCCCAGCTAAAACTTGAACATCTGGAATTGCCGCATTTGTAGGATTATACTCTTTGACTGGAGGGGATGGTAAAACCGCATCAACATTCAGCAAAAGATCAATTGTTGCGGTCAATCCGATTTGCTTACTTAATGCAATTTCATTGATTTTTACACCAAACTTGGTTCGTCTAAAAAGATGGCGAATGGCGTCTTCACTCCAAGTACCAGAGTATTGGTTAAGACTAGGCGGCTTTTGAAAACTTCTTATTTCTCCCAAAACGAGAACAGTTTGTCGATTATTTAAACCACACTAAAGCTATTTTCGGAAATTCACCTTCATTATAACCCAAGGCAGTCGCTGCCGCATTGCTTAACCTAAGCACCAATCCTTCGCTTTCTTTTCCAGGAGGAACTGCACCCAAAACTTTAGCATAAACTACTTTGCCTGTTGCAATTGCACTTACTTTTACAATAGTCCCTGGTAACACATCATTGATAAGCAAATAATATTTTCCATCTTGCCAGCCACTTGAACTCTTGAAAATACCATAGGCTGCATTTTCGATTCGCTGCTCTTTACCATCCTTTGTTTGCTGACTATATCCTGCAGCAAAATAATTGGCAGTACTGCTGTTCGTCAACTTTGTTTCAGAAACGGGCGCCTGTGGTTGGTTAACTGGTGCAGGGTTTTTCGCTACAGGTTTTGGAGCAGCTTCTTTTGGCTGTTCTGGTGGAGCACTTGGCTTGTTCTGAGTAGGAGCAACTGCAGCCTTATTAGTTTGCACTGGTGGTGTAACAACTGTTACAGGTGCAGCAACTTGAGCTGCCGGTGTATTGGGTACAGAGGTAATTGAAGACTGATTAGCAGCACCTATATAACCCACAATTAAATTATAGCCCGTATTAATCTGATCCGAGTTCAATCCATTTAAGTTTTTTATTCCTGCCAATGTCATTCCATAATTAGTTGCAACCTTCAAAAGACCTTCTTTGGCTTGAACTGTATGATAAACTGGAACTCCAACAGCTGATACAGATTGAATAAAGTTTGTTGAATTTAAAGGCACTTTTAGTGCTTGTCCAATTGATAGTCCCTTGTCCATTGTTAGTCCATTGAAAAGAGCAATTTCTTTAGGACTGATAGCATACAATCTTCCGACACTGTACCAATTTTCTTTGGGTTGTACTTTGTGTTCAACAAAAATACCTTTCTCATTTTTATCAGCATAAATCTTAGGCTGCTGTGCTTGAGCAACAAATGAGATCAAAAACAAAATAGAAAATAGAATTGCTTTCATGTCAGAGTCTTACAATTAAATTTAGCACAATGAAATCAAAGATAACAAAAAGCCATTTGAGCGATTTGATAAAGTTGAATTTTAACATATGTTCAACCACGCATCAAAATACGCCAGTTCAAGGGGTAATGGTTTTTGGCTTTACCCTGAACCTGTTTGATCCATCCTAAGGATACTCCTTTATACTGAACAAGGGACCACCCCTTTTGTGCAACAGCTGAATCAATTGTTTCTCTTCTTAAATATTGCAAGGACGTTTTATGATCAAGCTGTATGCTTGAAATATCATTACTCTGAAGTGTTGACATCGCCAATTCATGATTGGGCACAAACTCACCTCTAATTATTTCCCCTAAACGGAGTCCAGATTTTCTCAATTTTAAGACAGTTGAGATTAAATTTAAATCCGACAAAAAGACTGGGTCAAATGCAAAAATATCATCTGCTTTTTGAAAATAATGTAATGTTTCAGCATCATTCACCCAATCCTTCAATTGAGCATACAGTGGCAATGTTTTAAATGATTGCGGATACACAACTCTATTGTTACTACTGGAACTTACCTTTTTCAACACACTACAAAAGAATCCTTCACCCAAAATCTTATCAGGATAAAAACGATAACCCCTGGCCCCATGTTTTTTTGAACTGGATGAAATTATGTTCCATGAAGGATCTGTAAGCACATCAACCGATTCAAATAAACCAGTATCAATCAAAAAATCAAGATTGTCTTCGTTCTCTTCCTCAGAAAATGAACAGGTAGAATAAAACAAATACCCTCCTTCTGCAACAGTTTCAATAGCTGCATGCAAAATTCGCTTTTGTCGTGCAGCACAGAAATCTACAAGTTCAGGGTTCCATTCATTCATAGCCTTTTCATCTTTCCTGAAAAGCCCACTTCCACTGCATGGCGCATCTACCATTACAAAATCAAAATAATCAGGTAAGTTTTTAAAATCAGCCGGATCATTATTGGATACCAAAACTTTCATTTGACCCCATTTAATGATATTTTCCTGAAGCACTGCTACGCGTGATTGTATAATTTCATTTGAAACAACCATGCCAAATTGATGCATACCCGCCATTAAAGTCGATTTCCCTCCAGGTGCTGCACATAAATCCAATGCCTTATACCCACGACCTTCTTGGAACAACTCCTTTGCAATATATTGGAGAAACATACTTGATGCTTCCTGAACATAATAAGAACCGGCATGAAACAAAGGATCAAGCGTAAATGATGGACGATCTTTTAAAACATAGGCTTCATCACACCATGGCACTTTTGCCAATAGATTATCATCATTCAAAACAACGGATCGCTCCAGCGTTTTTGATTGATTGAGTCTTATTGAAACTGCAGGTGTTTGATGATGAGCTTCGATAAAAGCTTCCTTATCAAAACCCTGACAACTTTCAATAGTATTTAGAAATGCTGTATTTAGTTTCATTTACTCAGAATAGCAATTGCATTTCGAATTACTGCATCAAAACTCATGAGCGTTGCTGCTAATACGCCAATTCGATCTTGAGCTTCTTTCCAATTTTTTTCTTCAATTCCCTCTCTTATTCCTGGCAATGTTTTTACACCATATCCTGTATAGAATCCGGGAGCATATACCTGATGTTTATACCAGGGTCTGCGCGGCAATCCCTTTTCATTGAGTAGGCTTTGTTCTGCTGTGAACAAGATAGTGTTGAGCTGAGCCAGTTCAGTTGTATTCAACTGATCAGCTTTTGCAAACAAGTTTTTCAATTGTTGAGTTGATTGTGTTAATGTATGCATTGCGTTTTCTAGACTACCAAATTCTAGGTAAGGGACTGATGATTGGGCCACAGGTAATGCACGTTGATTTTTTGGATCAGCAGCCAATTGGAATACTTTTTCATGAATTAATTTATTTTCAACCTCAACGTCTGTCCTCATTTGATCAATCAAACCTTTAACATCAACAAGGTAACCGGCAATCGTATTGGTAAGCGCATTGTAATCAAAAGGTAGTACATCAGCATTAGCAAGTCGCATCATAGACCTCCCCGCAGTTTTAGCCAATACAACTCCATATTGAAATCCTGGATCTTTGAACCTTACAAAATGATCATAAGAATCATAAATGGAATGATATTCTCCTCCACTGCCTTCACCACCATATCCGATGTTTGCAGATGGAATTCCTAAATGCTGAAAGAACGGTGAGTAATCTGAACCAGCTCCCAGTGCTTCAATTTTCATGTATTTGTTTCCCAACATTTTTGCACGTGCATTTCTATCTGCATTGGCAAGCATACGGGCATAACGTCTATCGCGCACACTCACTCCTGTTTGCGGATCAATCACATCTGCAGCTATTTCATTGAAGAATCCTTCTAAGGCATGCGAACCACCTATACCAATAAAACCCCTGCTGTTTCCATCTGAATTAAGATAGGCAACTGTCTTTTGTTTGAGTTCCTGAGCATGATCTTCTACCCATTCAGTTGAACCCAACAAGGCTGGCTCTTCACCATCCCATGCTGCAAAAACGACTGTCCGCTTAGGTTTATATCCTTGCTTAGCCAATTCTGCAATGGCTCTTGCTTCATCCATTTCAGCAACCATACCACTGATGGGATCAGCAGCACCTAAATTCCACCCATCATGATGGTTTCCTCTGATGACCCATTCATCAGGATAAAGACTTCCCTTCATTTTTGCAATAACATTATACAATGGTTTTATATCCCAATTAAATTGAAGATGGAGTCTTACTTTTTGGGTACTTGGACCAGCATGATAAGTTATTGGTAAACCTCCTTTCCATGCATCAGGAACTACTGGTCCAGCTAACGACTGCAATAAAGGCAATGCATCTTCATATGAAATAGGCAGTACTGGTATTTTCATAATGGTAGTCACTTCCTCTCTCTTCAAACGCTTCGCATTGGCAGTCGACCCATAACCAGGGGTAGTTGGATCGCCAGGATATACTGGCATATCCATCACTGAACCTCTTTGTACACCTTGTTGAGGACGATAAGGACCATTTGGATAAACATCGCCAGCAACATAACCATCATCCTTTGGATCAGAGTATATAATACATCCAATTGCACCATGTTCCGCTGCCACTTTAGGTTTGATGCCCCTCCAAGAACCACCATATTTTGCAATCACAATTTTTCCTTTTACACTGATACCCATCTTTTCCAATTCTTCATAATCTGCAGGTATGCCTCTGTTTACAAAAACAAGTTCTGCTGTTACATCTCCATCTGCAGAATAGGCATTATAGGATGGAAGTTGGTCCTGTTTAATTCCTGATGTTGCATCTTCTTTTAAAGCCGATTCTTCAAGCTTTGCCTTATATGGCTTTGCGCCCAACAACTCCAATGATCTAAATTTTGGCGTTGGGAAAAGTACATGATAGACCGCAATTTCTGTTTCATATCCCCACTGTCTAAATAAATCTGCCATGTATTCTGCATTGGCTTTACCATGTGCAGACCCAATATGGTGTGGCTTTGAAGTGAGGAACTTCATCCATTTATCTTGGTCGGCAGCATTCAACAATCCGTCAAATTTCTTTTCCAGCTCATACTGCGCAGCACTGTTGTCGCGTAAAAAACCAGTAATTTTTTTTTGAGCGGTCGCTGAGAAAAACCCTAATACAAAAAAGGACAAAATAAGAAGACGCATATACAGGAATTTAGAAGCTTAAAAATAAGCATTCCCTTCCTGAAAACTGTAGATAAAAGTTATCGATTATATGCTTCTGATTTCAGCAAGCAAATCCTGTAACGCTTTCTTTGCATCACCAAAAAGCATAGATGTTTTGGGCTGGAAGAAAAGCTGATTTTCAATACCAGCATAGCCTGGCTTCATGCTTCTTTTGTTAACGATTACATGTTTAGCTTCCTCAACTTCTAGAATTGGCATACCATAAATAGGAGAAGCAGGATCAGATTTGGCTGCAGGATTCACAACGTCGTTTGCTCCTAGAATGAGTACTACATCTGTATTTTTAAACTCTTCATTGGCTTCTTCCATCTCCAATAATTTATCATAACTCACATCAGCCTCTGCCAATAGAACGTTCATATGACCTGGCATTCTTCCTGCTACAGGGTGTATCGCATATTTCACTTCGACACCTTTCGCTTCCAAAGCTTTTTCCAACTCGTGACAAACGTGTTGGGCCTGAGCAACAGCAAGTCCATATCCAGGTACAATCATTACTTTACTTGCATAACTCATTACAACAGCTGCATCACTAAGCGTCACTTCTTTGTATGTGCCACCTGCTGCACCGCCAGAACCGGCAGCACCAGCCTTATTCCCACCAAAAGAACCAATCAAAACATTTAAAAGCGACCTGTTCATCGCATTACACATCAAGATGGTAAGCAAGGTTCCAGCAGCACCTACAAGAATACCACCTGTAAGCATTACTTTATTGTCGTACAAAAATCCACCACATGCTGCAGCAACACCAGTAAATGAGTTGAGCAAAGAAATTACCACGGGCATATCAGCACCACCAATTGGAAGTACAAAGAAAACGCCATATAATATAGACAAAGCGACAACCACATAGAACAATAAATCTGTTTGCTCAGGTCTTACAATAATCATATATCCAGCAATAGCAACATTCAACAACAAAATAACTTGGTTGATGATATGTTGTCCGCCAAAAGCAAAGTCTTTTATTTTCCCATTGAGTTTACCCCAGGCAATCATACTTCCTGAAAAAGAAACAGCACCTATGATTAGTCCCAATAAAATGATCAATAATTTAGTGGTATCCAAAGAAGCAAAATCAGTTGTATTGTGGAGCAAATGATTAAACTCAATTACTGAAATCAATGCTGCACATGCACCGCCCATACCGTTGAACAAACTCACCATTTCTGGCATCGCAGTCATTTGAACTTTTTTCGCCATTAAAGTACCAACAACTGTTCCAATCATTAATGCTGCAAAAATCCATGAATAATTCCCCAGTTTTTGTCCCTCATTTTCATAAAGAAAAATGGTACCCAGTATAGCTAAAAGCATTCCAGCTGCAGCAACTAAATTTCCTTTTCTAGCTGAAGCAGGATTGGAAAGCATTTTTAAGCCCACAATAAAGGTGATAGAACCAATCAGATAAATAAGGACAAGCAAGTTAATTTCCATTGCGTGCTATTTTTGGAAGATTATTTTTTCTTTTTAAACATTTCAAGCATTCTGTCGGTCACCACAAAGCCACCCACAACATTCAATGTGCCGAGAATAACGGCAATGAAGCCCAATATTAAGGACAAGACATCTCCTTCTTCAGCCTGACCCATTACAATGATGGCTCCAATGATCACCACACCATGGATTGCATTGGCACCACTCATTAGAGGAGTATGCAATACAGAAGGAACGCGACCAATCACTTCAATACCTACAAAAATCATGAGGAAAACCACATAAAACATTTCCTCGTGAGTGCTGATCCAATTCAAGACTTGATCCATATACTTGAAATTTTATACCTGATTATAAAACTTGTGCTCTTGCACCTTTTACAAGATCATCTTCCATATTGAGGTGAAGATTTCCTTCCTTATCGGTGATCAAAAGCAGAAAATTAATAATGTTTTTGCCATACAATTTACTGGCATCAGAAGGCATTGTTGCCGGTAAATTACTGTCGCCAATAATTTTTACGCCATTATATGTAACTGTTTCACGGTTTTTGGTATGCGGTGTATTGCCACCTGTTGATGCTGCAAGATCTACAATAACACTTCCCTCTCTCATGGTTTTCAGCATCTCCTCAGTAACCAGAATGGGTGCTTTTTTACCTGGAATTTGAGCGGTTGTTATAACGATGTCAGCCTTAGCAATACTTTCTGCAATTTTTTGTTGCTGGTTGCGCTTGTATTCCTCCGACTGCTCAACAGCGTAACCACCAGCAGAAGAGGCATCAGCTGCTCCTGGTATTTCAATAAACTTTGCACCCAAACTTTGTACTTCTTCTTTCACTGCTGGTCGCGTATCAAATACCTCAACAACAGACCCCAAACGTTTGGCAGTTGCAATAGCTTGTAAACCTGCAACACCTGCGCCAAGTATCAGAACTTTTGCTGGGGCAATGCTACCAGCAGCTGTCATGAACATAGGAAAATAACGACCATAAGCATTTGCTGCTGTAAGTACCGCTTTATAACCTGCGATATTAGCCTGACTGGATAAAATATCCATGCTTTGCGCTCTGGTGGTTCTGGGCAAAAGTTCCATACTGAATACTACAGCACCTTTGTCCGTCCAGCCCTTTATTAGATCAGTCTGGAAACGCGCCTGATACATCCCAATGAGTACAACACCATTGCGAATTTCAATTGTAGGTGGGTGAATGGAAAGCACAACATCAGCACCTGCTGCTATTTCAGCTGCAGATTTGATTTCAGCTCCGGCATTGCGGTAATCTGCATCAGAACAATATGCTTGTTCCCCAGCTCCACTTTCTACCCAGACAGTCAGCTTCTTTTTGGTTAATTGCGCAACGCCATCTGCGATGAGAGAGACCCTTGTTTCAGGGAGTAATTCTTTTAAAACACCAATGATCATGGGGTTTGATTGAGGGCACAAATGTAAAGAAATTCCACTTCTTAATCAGATGAAAAATTTAGAAACGAATCGCAAAATCAAGCTTTTCCTTAAATTCTTTTCTAAGAAAGACAATTCCTATAAAAAATAAATCGACCGAACAGGAAACTCGTTCATTTTTTTTAATTTCTTTCCACGCTTTTTCCATTTCTTCACTCCAATGAATATCATCAAAAACAAGTACATCCTCTTCGTTAGCATTTAAAAGAACTTGTTCAAAGTAGCGTTTAGTAGGTTCATACTGATGATTCCCATCAAAAAATACCAGCTTTCTTCCTTGCATTTGCGAAAGAACCTTGGGCAGCTCATTCTTGAAGTCACCAACATGTACTTGAATATTTGCTATTCCTTCTTTTTCAAAAGCCTCTCGTGTAAATGCTGCAATTCCTGGTGCACCCTCAATGGTATGCACCTTAATCTGGTGTCCTGCCTTTGCCAAGTACCTTGTGGTAAGTCCCAATGAAGTACCCAACTCCAATACAGAAGAAACCTCATAATATTGAACCATTAGATGAAGTAATCTGGCAAATTTGGGATGCTTGGCAGCACCATTTGCGATTTGTGCAATTGATCTTTTTGATCCAGCCTTTGAATATGATCCGGCTCCTAAATCTTCAACTTCAATAAATGAATGATTGTCTTTTTGATATTTTTTCCTCAGGTTTTCAATCTCCAGAAAATCATTTTTTTGCTGCTTTGATGGTATTAAAACATGCTGAATAAAATCAAAAACAAATGGAGAGTGAATACCATGTCCCCTACCATTGGATGCAGTAAAAAAATACTGCAGATACTTCATACCCAATTGAAAATGATTGTACATCGTCATTTACTTATTACGCTCTTTCCCAGATTTGGAAAGTATATGCAAAAGCATGCTTGTTATCCGCTTCCATAGGTATCTCCTCTTTTAACTTGAAAACAGTTGTATCAAGAGGAAAGAAAAAAGTATCAGCATTGGGAAAATTAGTATGCACGCGCGTCAGGTATATCTTATTGGTAATCGGTAAGACCTGTCGGTAGATTTCTCCACCACCAATTACAAAAACCTCATTACAGTCCGATGATTTTGCCAGTTCAATTGCATGCTCTACACTCTTTGCAGCCAAAACACCTTCATCATCATTAAAAGATTGATGTTGACGCGATATAACAATATTGAGTCTGCCATTCAAAGGCTTTGAAGACATCGATTCAAAAGTTTTTCTTCCCATGATGACAGGCATGCCCCATGTAGTATTCTTAAAAAACTTCATGTCGTTGGGCAACTTCCACAACAATGCATTTCCTTCACCAATAGCATGGTCTTCAGCAGCTGCAACAACAATTGATATGATCATGTTTTTCATTTAAACTGCTACGGGTGCTTTTATTGCGGGGTGACTTTGATAACCTTCCAAGATAAAATCATCAAACTTAAACCCAAAGATATTTTTTACTTCAGGATTGATTTTCATCTTTGGCAATGGGAAAGGATTCCTGCTCAACTGTTCTCGCGCTTGGTCGAAATGATTATTATACAAATGAACATCTCCGAAAGTATGCACAAAGTCGCCTAATTGCAGATCACAAACCTGTGCCACCATCATGGTGAGCAATGCATATGAAGCGATATTAAAGGGCACACCAAGAAATACATCTGCAGAGCGTTGATAGAGCTGACAGGAAAGCTTTCCATCAGCAACATAAAACTGAAACAAAGTATGACAAGGCATCAATGCCATCTTGGGCAATTCAGCCACATTCCATGCGCTCACAATCAAACGCCTGCTATCAGGATTCTTTTTCAATTGCTCGATTAGATCAATTATTTGATCATGTGTTTTCCCATCAGCGCCTGTCCAGCTCCTCCATTGCTTTCCGTAAACGGGACCAAGTTCACCATTTTCATCTGCCCATTCATTCCAAATGCTCACTCCGTTTTCTTTCAGATACTGAATATTGGTTTCACCTTTCAAAAACCACAGCAATTCATGTATGATGCTTTTTAAATGAAGCTTCTTGGTGGTGACCATAGGAAAGCCCTCATTTAAATCAAAACGCATTTGGTATCCAAATACACTTCTCGTACCCGTTCCAGTTCGATCACTTTTATCGGTTCCGTTTTCTAAAATATGTTTTACCAGATCTAAATAAGCTTGCATAACATAACTATTTACTTAATCAATTCATGTATTACGGTTCCAATATTTGCATTTGGCATCTGAATTTTTAACATCGCCGCAATTGTACCCGCAATATCACTCATATAAACCTTACGGTATGATAACCCTTGTTTTACTCCCCATCCCATCCACAACAAAGGAATATGTGAATCATATGGGTACATTGAGCCATGAGTAGATCCACTTGCATTGTAACTAAAAATATAACCAGGCTTGTAAATCAACTGTACATCACCAGCAAGTTTTTTGTTATACCCGTTTTGAAACATTCCTTTATACTCATCTGGAAGATTAACAAGGCTGATACTTTCATTGTCAAATGCAAGTAACATATTGTCGTTTTTATTGAGTTGATCAATATAAAATGATTTGACAACCTTATAATCCTTGCCCATTGAATCGATATAGGCTTTATCAAGAAAAATCTGGTAATTGGCAGACGCTTCAACCAAGCGTTGTAATCCAAACTTTGCCATGGTTGCATTTTCTGCTTCTTTCCCAGGCTTCATCGCTTTGGCAGGAATTTGATTCGCTTCTAAAAAAGAAGGGACATGAGCAACACCATGATCAGCTGTCATAAAAAACAAATACTGACCCTTACCCACTTTTTGATCCAAATAACTCAAGAAATCTGCAATTTCTTTATCCAGCTTAATATAGGTGTCTTCGATTTCGACTGAATTAGGACCAAAAGAGTGACCAATATAATCCGGAGAAGAAAGACTGATCGCCAGAAAATCTGTAACCTCATCTTTACCCATTTCTTCAGCTTCCAGCGCAGCTTTTGAAAAACCCAAAGTGAGTGTATTACCCCAAGGTGTGGAAGAAATTGGACCAAAATTCTTTCCAATATTGTTTTCTAGTTTTCTTGGAAACGGATTCTTTTGATAAGCAGGGTTATCCTTATCACTCTGCACATAAGTTTCAAGTGGGTGGCTTAAAGCCCAATTCATTTTATAAAAAGAATCTACTATTCTTCTTTGGTTGAATGCGACTGCCCATGTGGGCAAAGCTGACATATACCAGGTACTAGTGACAAAGTTTCCAGAATTGGGTTCATACCAATATGCTGCATCTGCAGCATGACCAGCTGGCAAAATGCTACCCCTGTCTTTTATAGCGATACCAACTACTTTCGACTTAAAATTCGTTGCCAGTTCGAGTTCATCTGTAATGGTGGTAGAGATTAAATTCTTAGGAGACATCGGCTCGCCTTTTCCAGCACCACCAACAATCTTAACTGAATCATCTTCTACGCAATAAACATCTCTTTTCAGCGATCTGTCGTACCACTCATTGCCTACCATACCATTGAGCGCAGGAACTGAGCCCGTATAAACAGTAGCATGTCCTGCTGCAGTTGCTGTTTGTGCATAGGGTATAAATGTATTCTCACAACTAAACCCTTCTCTAAGGATACGCTTGACCCCCCCCTCGCCATAGCGACTCTGGTAGCGGTAGATAAAATCCCATCTCATTTGGTCAACCACTACCCCAACAACCAATTTGGGTCTAATTGCTTGATTTGATACTGCTTTTTGCCCAATTACCGATCCTGAAATGAGGACTAAAAAAAAGAGTGTACATACATTCTTCATGACTCACAATTTGAACTGTAGACAAAGTTATGGCAATGCAAGGCTTTTCCCCAGACGAGTTTTAAACACTATGTTATGTAAAGGTTATTTCTAAAAATTTTATCTTTGCACCATAAACCATTATAACCTTTCCATTATGGCAGACATCTTTGAAAGATTAATCAAAAACTACGGACCACTTGGACAACACCGCGAGAGAGCCCATGGCTATTTTGCTTTCCCAAAACTAGAAGGTGATATTGGGAATCGCATGATTTTCAGAGGCAAGGAAAAGATTGTTTGGAGCCTTAATAATTATCTTGGACTGGCCAACCACCCAGAAGTAAGAAAGGCTGATGCGGATGCCTCACAAACATACGGACTAGCCTACCCAATGGGTGCCCGCATGATGAGTGGGAACAGCAACCAGCATGAGCAATTGGAAAGAGAATTGGCAGCATTTGAACATAAAGAAGATTCAATCTTACTCAATTTTGGATACCAGGGTATCATGAGCTTGATTGATTTACTTTGCAGCAGACATGATGTGATTGTTTATGATGCAGAAAGCCATGCCTGTATCATTGATGGACTTCGCCTGCACCCAGGACAGCGTTTTGTATTCAAACACAACGATGTTGCAGATTGCGAAAAACAATTGCAGCGAGCGACTGCCCTCATTGAAAAAAACCAGAATGGTGGCATTTTGCTTATCACAGAAGGTGTTTTCGGTATGGCAGGAGACCAAGGCAAATTAAAAGAAATCGCAGCCTTAAGACCGAAATACCAGTTCAGATTACTCGTTGATGACGCACATGGTTTTGGCACTTTAGGTAAAACAGGAGCAGGTGCAGGAGAAGCACAAGGTGTTCAAGATGAAATCGACCTGTATTTCTCCACTTTTGCAAAATCCATGGCATCTATCGGTGCCTTTATTGCAGGCCCAAAACAAATTATTGATTATGTGCGCTACAATATCAGAAGCCAGATATTTGCCAAATCACTACCCATGCCTATCGTAATTGGCAACCTGAAAAGATTAGAGCTCTTGAGAACCCAACCACAACTCAAAGAAAAACTTTGGGAGAACGCACTTAAGTTACAAAACGGATTAAAAGAAAAAGGATTTGATATTGGCAAAACAGATTCTGTGGTTACCCCAGTGTACATGAAAGGTGGTGTGGAAGAAGCAACCCATATGGTGACCGACCTCAGAGAAAACTATAATATTTTCTGTTCCATTGTGGTTTATCCAGTAATTCCGAAAGGACATATCATTTACAGACTTATTCCAACAGCTGCTCATACAGACGAAGACATTCGACTTACCTTGAAGGCATTTGAAGAGACCAAGAAAAAACTTGACGAAGGGGCCTACAAAAGCGAGTCAATCGCTCAAATGGCAGAAGTTTAATTGAAATGAAAGTCCCTGCTTCGGCAGGGATTTTTTTTGCAGATGAAGTAGGGACAAAAAAAAGGGCCCGGATAGAAATCCAGCCCGTTTTAAATCCAATATCCTATGAAAAACCAAGGTATTAACGTGATTTTACTTATTTATATTGCGTAGAGCCTCATGTGTTTTTAAGATTTTTTTAAGGATTATCCCAATACTTCCATAGGGACAAAAAAAAAGGGCCCGGATAGAAATCCAGCCCGTTTTAAATCCAATATCCTATGAAAAACCAAGGTATTAACGTGGTTTTACTTGTTTACATTGCGTAGAAGCTTGGGTATTTTTAAGTTTTTTTTAAGGATTACACCAAGGCCCTTAAAAATCAACGAGTTACTTAACTTTTAGAGACAAACTTTGTTATGGTTAAAAAGAAGGATATGAGAAAAGTGGTCATTGCAATTACTGGCGCGAGTGGATCGATATATGCAGATTTACTGCTGAGAAAACTCAAAACCATTGAAAACCAATGGAATGAGTTAGCAATTGTATTTTCAGACAATGCTAAAGAGGTATGGTCGACCGAATTGGGCAACAATGACTATGATAACCTGAACCTTCCTGTTTACAGTAAATACGACTTTTCAGCACCCTTTGCCTCTGGTTCCGGGAAATTTGATACCATGATTATTATTCCATGTTCTATGGGGACGTTGGGAAGAATTGCAACAGGCACATCGAGCGACCTTATAACCAGGGCTGCAGATGTAATTTTAAAGGAAAGAAGAAAATTGATTTGTGTGGCGCGTGAAACTCCATACAACCTGATCCATATTAAAAACATGGAAACGATTACCCTTGCCGGCGGAATTATTTGTCCTGCTACCCCCTCTTTTTACAGCCAACCCAAAACAATAGAAGAAGTAGCTTCCACAGTGGTAGACCGGGTACTAGATCTTGCAGGATTTGAAATCAATAGTTTCAGATGGGGCAATAACGATTAACGAAGGTCAATCACCTCCACTCCAGGATATTTTTTAGCACTGAAAACAAAACTATCATCTCCAATCACCGAAGATGTAGACATGTTATTGATAGCATACAGATATCGGTTGCCGTTTTTCTCAAATACCCGGGTAGACATGATTACTTTGGTAGCTTTATCTACTTCTAACACTACCTTAAAAAAAGGCTTTGTCTTATCAAGAGGTGTTAGCTCTACCACCTGATAGGTCTTCCCATTGCGCTTAACATCTTCATTCAATAAGAATAGAAAATCCTTATCGTAAAAATTTGTAAATAATTTTTGAGGAGTAATAGATCCGCTCGAATTGTCTAGTGTAGCAACCTGCACCTCTTTAGCAGCCATATCGTAAGTCCATATGGTTGTACCATCGCAAAAAATATCCTGCCCTGTAATGGAAACCCTGTACTTCATTCCCTTCATCAATACTGTACCTGTTTTTGTGCCCTGTACTTTTCCTGCAGCATTCTCAATTTTTAATGTGAAGGAAGCTTTTACACTTTTGAAAGTTTTGAACTTCGCACTAACCGCATCTAATACTTTCTTTGCTTCTGGATCGCTTTTCCCATTTCCTTTTGCAGCCTGAGCATATACGCCGGTTGTGCATAATGTAAATAAAAGGACTAAAGAAAGTATATACTTCAACATATAACTTGTTTGATTTACTTCAATTATCGTTTACAAAGAAAAGACTATTCCATTGATTTAAGAAACTGATCGAGTTCGTACTCTGTTTTGAAAAGTACTTCTCTGACCTTACTTCCTTTACTTGGGCCAACAATACCTGCTGCTTCAAGCTGATCCATCAAACGTCCAGCTCGGTTGTATCCAAGCTTTAGCCTTCGCTGTATCAAGGAAGTAGATCCCATTCCACTTTGCACAATTAATTGAGCCGCCTCATTGAAAAGAGGATCCTTGCTCAATAAATCAACTTCTCTGTCTTCCATGTCCTTTTCATCAACCACTTCAGGAAGTTCAAATGCCGATGGATAGCCTTGTTGCGCACCTATGAATTCAGCTACTTTCTCTACTTCAGGGGTATCAACAAAAGCACATTGCACCCTTGTTACTTCACCCTGATAAGATACCAGCATATCACCACGACCAATTAATTGTTCAGCTCCTCCAATATCCAATATAGTACGGCTATCCACTTTTGATGAAACCTTGAAAGCAATACGCGCAGGAAAATTGGCTTTAATAGTACCAGTGATAATATTTACTGAAGGCCGTTGTGTAGCTACAATCAAATGAATACCAATGGCTCGAGCCAATTGTGCCAAACGTGCAATAGGTGTTTCAATCTCCTTTCCGGCCGTCATAATCAAATCTGCAAATTCATCAATGACCAATACAATGAAAGGCAAAAACTTATGTCCTTTCTCAGGGTTCAATTTTCTAGAAGCAAACTTCTCATTGTACTCTCTTATATTTCTGCAACCAGCATCTTTTAGCAAATCATAACGTTCATCCATTTCAATACAAAGCGCATTGAGTGTATTGACTACTTTTCTTGTATCTGTAATGATTGCATCATCTTCTCCTGGAAGTTTGGCAAGAAAATGTTTTTCAATGATTCTGTACAAACTCAATTCTACTTTCTTGGGATCTACAAGAACAAACTTTAATTGAGAAGGATGCTTTTTGTAGAGTAAGGAAACAAGAATCGCGTTAAGTCCAACTGATTTACCCTGCCCTGTTGCACCCGCCATCAACAAGTGTGGCATCGTAGCCAGATCAACAATAAAATTTTCATTGTCGATTTTCTTTCCCAATGCAATTGGTAAGGCATAATCATTCTTTTGAAACTTATCGCTCGACAATAACGAGCGCATCCCCACTACACTTTTTTTCACATTGGGGACTTCGATACCTATTGTTCCCTTTCCTGGAATTGGCGCAATAATCCTAATCCCTAAGGCGGATAAGCTCAATGCAATATCATCTTCGAGGTTCTTGATTCTTGAAATACGCACTCCAGCAGCAGGAACGATTTCATACAAAGTAACTGTAGGACCTACAGTTGCGAATATTTTCTGAATATCAATATCGTAATTCTGAAGTGTTTTTATAATCTGTGTCTTGTTTGCTTCCAGTTCACTTTGATCCATTACAATTTTCTCGCCAGCATGTTGCGCCATTAAATCCAAAGAAGGATATTTATACCCCTTTAAATCTGCTATAGGATCAAATTTTGGAGAAGCCAATACTGCAGCCGCCTTTGCAGAAATTTTTTCTTCTGCAACTGGTATGATCTCCAAATCAGGTTCAGCATCTGGTTCAATTAATTTATCAACTTGTTGAATTAAAACTGGTTCTTCAACTGGTTCAGTAATTAATACTGCGGGTTCGGTAAGTAAGGGCTTTTCTTCTTTAAGTTTATTTGATACTTCTTCTACAACTTCAAAATTCAATGTTGCATTTGGATGCTTGAGTGAATTCCCCTCTGTAAGATCTAATCTAGGTTGAAGTATTTCTGGCTCTGGATCAACTTCGGTTTCAAGATCATCCAATTTAACATCACCATCCTGTGGCAATTTGTTAAAAACTGGCATCTTAAATACAGGATTAAACCTCCATATAAAATACGAGAAGAGCGCTAGTGTAATAATTGAAAAAGTACCCCACCATCCCAATACACCTTTCATCCAATAAGATGAAAATTTTCCCACAGCACCGCCCCAATTGAAAACTGCTTCTGGCATGAAGAAAGAGGCACTCACACTAATCACTACAAGTCCCATTAGTATATATCGAATATTCCTAACAATAGAAAACACCTTCCTGCCAAACAACACATTTATTCCAATAACAAAAAATAAGGAACAAAAAAGAAATGATGCAATACCGAAACCATATTCAAAGAAAACATAAGCTGTATAAGCGCCTAAACTCCCCAACTGATTACTGATCTCAAGTTCATTGGGCATCAAAATTTTGGCCCCCATGTTTCTTACCTTATCCTGGTCTTCATTCCAGGTAAACAAATAAGAGGCAAAAGAGACAAAAAGAAAGAAACTTATAAACAATAAAACAGATCCAAGAATTTTATGGGTGCGCTCATCCTTAACCAGCGCTTTTATTTCGACTGTTTCTTCTTTTTCTTCTATCAACACCTCTTCATCTACTTTCTGTTTTGGAGGTTTCAATCGATTGGCCATTGTATGTACTACTAATTAGATAAGCAATCCTCCATCAGGAGTTTTTCAAAATTACATTTTTATTTCTGTTGAATTTCAACAAGTTCTGCTTTAACTTTCTCCATTCAGCTACTCATTATTGGGCTGCTTCTCTCCATGCTTAGAAGAAATGGAAAGCAAAAGCCACAACCACCCCAACATAAACAATACTCCTCCCAATGGTGTAACGAGATTAAAAAGCCCCAAACTGGTATACCCAGCAAAACTCAAAATAACTCTGAGATAAATGGAGCCCGAAAAACAAATTATTCCAAATAAAAATAATTGTCCCGCTACCCACATCTTCTTGCTATGGTATTGTTTATAAAGTAACCCTGCAATAAACATACCAATGGCATGAATCATTTGATAATATGTTGCCGTCTGATAACCTTCAAGTAACGATGGTGTCAACAGCTGCTTCAACAAGTGAGCACCAAAAGCTCCTAATGCAACGGCCAACATCATCATAAATGCTGCAATTCTATATAACTTTCTATGCATCTTGTATTTTTTGAATTAATGAAACAACATCAACACGTTCAACAATTTCAATGTCAGCCTTACTGTAATACAATTTTCTATCTTCAATTTTCTTTTCAATAAAAACCAACAATTCTTCTTCTTTTATTTCAGCAATCAATGGGCGCTTTGCTTTTTCGCTCATTAATCTTTCTGCTAAAACAGCAATGGGTAAATTCAACCAAATGGTGATTCCATGTTCATTCATCCAATCCATATTTTCATGAAAGCATGGAGTTCCTCCGCCAGTAGCAACAATCCCTTTCAATAAGCTTCCTCCTATAGGAAGGGCTAAATCTTCAGAAAAAGAAGCAGTAGCCAATTGTAACTGTATTGCCTCAAGATCTCTGAAATACATTTCACCTTCGGTATTGAAAATTTCTGTGATACTTCTACCCTCTTGTTGTTGAATCCATTCGTCCAAATCAATAAAAGGTAAACCAGTATGCTCGGAAAGGAGTCGACCTTCATGTGATTTTCCAGACCCCATGAAACCTATCAGAAAAATTACTTTGACTGCCTGACCCGTCATGAAAATGCATTGAATCCAGTGATATCCATACCGGTGATCAGCAAATGAATATCGTGAGTGCCTTCATAAGTAATTACACTTTCCAGATTCATCATGTGACGCATCACCGAATATTCGTCGGTAATTCCCATTCCACCAAGTATTTGTCTGGCATCTCTGCACACATCTTGTGCAATTGCACATGAGTTTCTTTTACACATGCTCACCTGTGCTGGTGTTCCTTTCCCTTCATCCATCAGAACTGCCAACCGCCAATTCAGCAATTGCGCTTTGGTGATTTCAGTAAGCATCTCTGCCAATTTCTTTTGCTGCAATTGAAATCCAGCAATTGGCCTTCCAAACTGAGAACGCTCTTTTGAATAGCGCAATGCTGTATCATAACAATCCATTGCTAAGCCGATGGCGCCCCATGCAATTCCGAATCTTGCTTTGGTTAAACAAGACAAAGGACCTTTTAATCCCTTCACGCCGGGCAAGATATTTTCTTTAGGAATTTTTACATCTTCAAAAACCAGTTCTCCCGTAGCAGATGCTCTCAGGCTCCATTTTCCATGAATCTCTGGCGCTTTAAACCCTTCCATTCCCTTTTCAACAATCACACCAATTATATCCCCCTGATCATCCTTCGCCCATACTACTGCCACATCTGAAAAAGGTGCATTACTGATCCACATTTTACTTCCATTGAGCACATAATGATCTCCATTGCTTTTCAATCTGGTAAGCATACCTGCAGGATTACTTCCATGATCCGCTTCGGTAAGTCCGAAACAACCCAGCCATTCACCTGATGCCAACTTAGGAAGAAATTTAATCTTTTGCTCTTCACTCCCATATTTATAAATGGGGTACATCACCAGAGATCCCTGAACACTTGCTGTTGATCTAACACCGCTATCACCCCTTTCCAGTTCCTGCATCATTAAGCCATAACTGATATGATCCAACCCTCCGCCACCATACTTTGTAGAGACAGTCGGCCCAAAACAACCCAAGGCCCCCATTTCTTTTACAATCTGTATTGGAAACCTGGCCTGCTGAGCAGCCTCTTCAATAATTGGGGAAATAGATTGCTTGACATAATCACGAACTGCAGACCTGATCATCAAATGCTCTTCTGTAAGCAACGCATCCAATGCGAAATAATCAGGTGATTCAAAAAGATCTTGTCTGGGCATGGCACTTGTTTGTACAAAATTAATCAAAAATGCAGCTCAATTGATGGCCATTTCGCTCTCTTTAAGTTAATATTGAAACGTAGAAAACTATGTTTAATTTAGCGAAAATTTGAAGCATGACACAGGTTGTGAACAACCTCAGCATACAAGAGCAATTTGAGCTCATCCTGGCGGATGAGAACAAAATGCGTATGCATGAGTTTTTGAACAACCTGAACATCAGTGATGTGGCTTTACTGATAGAGGAATTTGAGGAACAAGCGACTGAAATCGTTGCAGCATTATCAGTACACAGGGCCGCAAGCACCTTCAAAATCTTGGAACTCAGCGCACAAAAAACAATCATTCAGGAATTACAACCACTCAAGACTGCAGCCTTATTGAATGAGCTCCCTGCTGATGACCGTACTTCATTTCTTGAAGAATTACCTACCAGTGTTGTAAGGGAGTTGATCAAGCTATTGAATCCAGAAGAGAGGAAGATTACCCTATCACTGCTGGGATATCCTGAAGACAGTGTGGGTCGATTGATGACACCCGATTATATTGCTGTTCAAGCAGACTGGACCATTGCAGAGGTATTGGAACATATTAGAGAAGTGGGACAAGAATCTGAAACCATTGATGTAATCTATGTGATCAATGACCAGGGCCAGCTAGTAGATGACGTTAGAATCAGAGAATTTTTATTGTCGCCTCCAGACCGTTTAGTGAGTGAACTGGCAGATGGCAGGTATATAGAGCTGAATGTATACGACGATCAGGAAAAAGCCAACCAGGTATTCAAAATGAACAACCGTGTGGCACTTCCGGTAGTCGACAACAACAACTTTCTTCTCGGTATTGTAACCATCGATGACGTACTCTGGGTAGCCAATGAAGAATTCAGTGAGGACATGCAAAAGATGGGAGGTACCGAAGCCCTGGAAGAGCCTTATTTGGAAATCTCCATCTTCAAACTTTTTAAAAAAAGAGTAGGCTGGCTGATTGTGCTTTTCCTCGGTGAAATGCTCACTGCAACAGCGATGGCCAATTATGAACTGGCACTCGACAAAGCACTTATCCTTTCTTTATTTATTCCATTGATTATTTCAAGCGGAGGAAATACTGGATCTCAGGCCTCTTCCCTCATCATTCAGGCATTAACTGTTGGAGAAGTTACAATTGCCGATTGGTGGAGTGTAATGAGAAGGGAAATAATTTCTGGATTGTTATTAGGCACAGTTCTGGGCTTGATTGGCTTCCTGAGAGTAGTACTTTGGTCGCAAATTTTCCCAGAAGTCTATGGCGCACACTATATACTAATTGCGTCTGTAGTAGGTGTATCGCTTATTGGAGTTGTGATGTTTGGCACCATATCAGGCTCTATGTTGCCCATTGCATTGAAAAAACTAGGAGCTGACCCAGCAGTATCATCAGCTCCTTTTGTAGCAACACTTGTAGATGTTACGGGTGTAATTATTTATTTCAACTGCGCCTACTTGTTCCTAAAAGGCACTATGCTTTAATCTAGTTATATCGCCTGGTGATTAAATGGTTGTAAAACCATTTCACTAACAACACCACTTGCTGGTTGCTGACAAAGAAACCAAATAGACCTTGCGGCTTCTTCCTCTCTGATCATTTTATCCTTTTGCACTTTCAAATCAATGGTATCCCAAAACGGAGAATCAACTCCACCCAAAAACAAATTAGTAATCCTGATTTCCGTACGCTTCAACTCTTCTCGAATACTTTGCATCATACCTACAATTCCATATTTAGAGGCTGAATAAGCAGCTGCTCCTGCCATAGGCACCTTCCCCAAAACTCCTGGAACATTTACAATTAACCCTTTCTTGCTTTCTTTCATCGCTGGTAAAAACATCTTCACAAATAAAAAAGACCCTACCAAATTAGTATTCAAAGATTGAGTGAACTCTGCTAATGTGAGATGATCCATCGATTTAATGATACCAATACCGGCAAGGTTAATTAAAATATCAGGCGTTCCCATCTCAGCTGAAACACGTGATCCAAGCATTTGCATATCCGATTCATTTGATATATCAGCTGCCATAGCATGTGTTGGACTTAACCCTAAATCTGATACCAAAGCATCTAACTTGACCTGATCTCTGCCAGTAACAAATACTTCCGCCCCACTCTGTTGCAACAATTTTACCAATTGTCTTCCTATTCCACCCGTAGCACCTGCTACTACTACCTTCTTTGCTGTCAGCTTTTCCATTTGTATCGTTTTTGAATTAAACATTACAAAAGAAAAATTGTTTTCAAAAACATGACCATCAGCTTGATTTTTCCACACCAACTTTTCCAAAACAATCCAGCAATTGACAACAACAACCTTATATATATAATTGAAGAAGACCTCTTCTTCAAGCAATTCCTATTTCACAAACAAAAAATCATTTTGCACAAAGCAAGTATGAATACTTATGCAGCTGAATTAGCGTTAAAGGGACATGTTGTAAAATATATAAGCGCCCATGATGAATTATCAAATCTTGATTCTCTGTTTAACCACTTCAACCAACTGGGTGCCACTAGCATAAAAGCCTGTTTTCCAAATGATGATTGGTTGAAAAAACGGGTCGAAAACGCTTCAGATCAATTTAAAATCAAAGTTCAATGGATTGAGGGCCCGGACTTCTTAACCAGTTTGAAAGAAATAGATAGTTTTTTCAAGGGGAAGAAACACTACCATCAAACAGACTTCTATATATACCAGAGAAAGAAACTTAATATCCTCATCGATGAACATCATTCACCATTGGGCGGAAAATGGACCTTCGACACAGAAAACAGAAAGAAACTCCCAAAGGAAATTAACCTCCCAAAACCACAATTTCCAGAGGCCGATAAATTTTTGAAAAAAGCAATAGAAGAAACCAGTTTAAACTTCACGGAATTGCCTGGTTCCTCAACGCTTGGAAATGGAATATTTCCTTGGACTTGGACAAGAGAACAAGCACAAGCAAATCTGTACCATTTTCTAAAATACCGTTTTTCCCATTTTGGAGAATATGAAGATGCCATTGCGAAAGATGAACATTTCATTTTCCACAGTCTGTTATCCCCTAGTATCAACATTGGACTGATTACACCAAAAGAAGTAATTGATGCTGCTCTTGACTTTTCTTCAAAAAATCAAATACCAATAAATTCATTGGAAGGATTTATTCGTCAGGTGATTGGATGGCGAGAATTCATGCGAGCGACCTATTTGCTAAATGGCAGCTTTCAAAGAACAAGAAACTTTTGGGGCTTCAAAAGAAAAATACCAATATCTTTTTATAAAGGAGAAACTGGAATTGTACCAATTGACCAAACCATTAAAAAAGTATTGGCAACAGGATATGCGCATCATATTGAGCGTCTTATGGTTCTTGGAAATTTCTTTCTGCTCTGCGAATTTGACCCCAATGAAGTGTACCGCTGGTTTATGGAATTGTTTATTGATGCCTATGATTGGGTAATGGTGCCCAATGTATATGCCATGACACAATTTGCAGACGGAGGAACGCTTACAACTAAACCCTATATCAGTGGTAGCAACTACTTATTTAAAATGAGTGATTATAAAAAAGAAAAAACCGACAACCCTGAAAACTGGCATTTTATATGGGATAGCTTGTTCTGGCACTTCATGCATAAACAAAGGAGATTTTTCTTAAGCAACCCCAGATTAGGAATGCTGGTGCACACCTTTGATAAAATGGCTGTTCAAAAACAACAAGATCACATCGAATGCGCCAAAGCATTTCTTAAAAAACTGGATACTGAACTGGAAACTGTAACTTAGCCCAAGATTTATGCACTCAGAAATGAAAATAAATTCCATAGAATTATACCGCTTGACCATCCCTATGGAACCGTTTGTCATTGCAACGGAAACCTGTTATGCAGCAGAAAACATTTACCTCCGGATGCATACAGATGAAGGTATAACTGGAGTTGGAGAATGCAGCCCCTTTCCCATGCTTGTAGGCGAAACACAAGACACTTGTTTTTACGTTGGAAAAGATTTGGCCAAGCTGCTTATAGGAAAGAACCCACTTCAAATTGAAGAGCGTTTAAATGAATTAGATGCCTATATCGCTTTTAATAAAACCATTAAAAGTGCTTTTGATATGGCCATGCATGATATAGCAGCCAAAAAAGCAGAGCAACCCTTATATGCGTTTTTAGGAGGCAAAAAGAAAATCATTCAAACGGATCTTACTATTGGTATCAATACTCCAGAACAAATGGCTGCAACTGCAATTCAGTTTGTTGAGCAGGGAGTTAAAATGATCAAAGTAAAACTCGGAAAGAATGGACCTGAAGATATCATCAGAATACAAAAAATTAGAGCATCGGTAGGCCAAGATATCAAACTCAGAATAGATGCCAACCAGGGCTGGGATTATACTACTGCACTTGCTACGCTGAATGCTATAGCTGAATATGACATACAATTCTGCGAACAGCCTATGCACAAAAGATTTGATCCGTTGTTGCCAGAATTAAAAGCAAAAGTGAGCATACCCATCATGGCAGACGAGAGCGTATTCGACCATTATGATGCAGAACGATTAATCAAGAACAATAGTTGCGACTACATCAACATCAAGCTGGCGAAATCTGGCGGCATATTGGGAGCACAAAAAATAGCAGACACAGCAGCGAAATACAAGATGCCTTGCATGCTTGGCGGGATGGTAGAAAGCAGATTGGCGTTGACCGCCAAGGTACATTTAGCCATGGCACATGATAATCTGCAATTCTATGATCTCGATACTTGTTTGCTTGGACATTTAACAGATCCAGTTTTGAATGGAGCTCGTTATAATAATTATTTTTTAGAACTAGATGATCTTCCTGGGATAGGCGCAGATATTGATCCGGCATTCATTGCCAAGGCAGAAAAAATTGTGATTTAAAAATTGAATATGAAACAGAAAAAAGCTTCAGAAACAAAAGTCACCATGTCGGAATTGGTGCTCCCCAACGATACCAACTTTCATGGCAACTTAATGGGTGGCAGATTGATGTATTGGATGGATATTGCAGCTGGCATTTCTGCGGGAAAACATTGTAATGTTGCCTGTGTTACTGTATCGGTCGACAATATATCGTTTGAAGCAGCCATCAAACTTGGACATGTAGTGCACATAGAAGCTCAGGTATCTAGAGCATTCAAATCATCAATGGAAATTCACATCAAAGTTTGGGGTGAGGACCTTACACAGCAATACAAATACAAAAGCAACGAGGCATACTTAACATTTGTTGCCATTGATGCCAATGGTAACCCCAGGCCAGTACCAGAACTTGTTCCTGAAAATGATGACGAAAGAAAACTCTATGATGGTGCATTGAGAAGAAGACAACTCCGTCTGATTTTGGCAAAGAAAATGAAACCAGAAGATGCTACAGAATTAAAAGCTTTGTTCACCAACGAATAAGGGTCAGGCAGGAGAAATTTGCTGATGATGTTTGCCTTGTAACATAAATTGGGTACTCTGTTCTATAGCATCCATTACTTGATCCAAAATTTCATCTATAGTGAGCGAAGCATCGAAATGAATAGGCTCTTTAAATTGAACAGAAAGGACTGTCCCCTTTTTCTTAAATTTTAATCCCTTGCGATTGAAAGCTCTCCAAAAACCATTGATTACCACTGGAACAACCACAGGATTCATTTCTTTGATGATATGAGCAGTACCTTTTCTACCTGGTGCAAATGGCTTGGTTGTACCCTGTGGAAAAGTGATAACCCATTTTTTCTTCAACGCTTCATAAATTTTGGTGTAATCATTTGAATCCACTTCACGCTTGATATCCTTTCCTCCAGCCCGCCAAGTCCTTTTAATGGTTATTGCTCCAGCCAATGTAAAAAACTTGGTCAGCAAATTATCTTTCATGGTTTCTTCTGCAGCTACAAAATTGACATTTACAAATGGATTGAGCAGGTAGTAAGGGAGTCCCAGTTTATTTATCTTTCTCCATTTAACAGCGCAAAAGATATGGAGAAAGGCCATTACATCTGCAAAATAAGTCTGGTGATTGCTTACAAATAATACATTTTGCTTTGGCAACTGCTTCAAATATTCAGTTCCTGAAATCTTTATTTTATTTACCATTGCGAGTCCCGGATAAGTAACAATCCCTACCACTGCATAAAACAGTTTTCTAACCAGCTTCACTTTCTTTAGTATATCCACCAACATATTATCAAGATAAGGATAAATTCAATTCACATTACATTTTGATTTATGCTCAACCCTCTTTCCAATAAACAAAAAAATGGATGTATTATTGAATAAATTTTCAAAAAATACATGCAAATCACCACAGCAATTTTTGATATGGATGGGTTACTGATTGATTCTGAACCCCTTTGGTATGAGGCGGCATTGGAGAGCTTGAGCAAGTTCAATATCCACATCAATGACGAGGAATATTATTCATCTACAGGTTTAAGAACAAAAGAATTTCTTGAATACTGGCTTGGAAAATTCAAAGTAGATTTTTCGCACATCTCCGAAACTGAAACAGATATCACCAACAGGGTCATTCAAAAGGTTTTTGAAAAAGGAGAAATGATGCAAGGTGTAGAAAATGCTATACAACTGGTACAAGAACACCAGTTAAAAATCGGACTTGCCAGTTCTTCACCATTGTCTTTGATTAATGCAGTATTAGAAAAAACAGGATTAACACAAGTGTTTGCTGTCACCTGCTCTGCTGAACATTTACCCTATGGTAAACCACATCCACAAGTGTTTATTGATTGTGCTCAAGCGCTAGGCAGTAAACCAGTTGAATGTATTTGCCTTGAAGACTCATTCAATGGACTCCTTGCTGCAAAAGCTGCTAGAATGAAATGCATAGTAGTCCCACACCCCGATCATTTAAAGGCTGAAAAATGGAAGCTGGCGGATTTAACCTTATCTAGTCTTGAGAAACTCTCTGCAACAGACTTATCAGCTTTGTTATAAAAAAAAGTCCCAATAAATATATTGGGACTTTCTATTTTTAGGAAAGAAGAAATTACTCTCCGCCTTCCATTTTCTTTTTGAGTTCAGCGAGTACACCAAGGTCTCCAAGAGTTGATTTCTCAACCTTGTTCTGAATGTCTTTTACAGCTTTTTTGGTTTTTGCTGCATCAGCTTTCTTTTCCTTAACAACTGCTTCTTTCTCTTCTGCAATCACTTGCTCCCAAATGCGAGCGTGACTGAGAACGATTCTCTTTTCATTGCGATCAAATTCGATCACAACGAACTGAATTGTTTCGTCTGCACCAACAGTTTTACCATCTTCTTTTGCAAGATGACGTGCAGGAGCGAACCCTTCAAGACCATAAGGCAACTGAACTACAGCACCTTTATCATCCTTCTTGATTACAGTTCCTTCATGGATAGAACCAAGAGCGAATGTCTCTTGAAGAGCATTCCAAGGATCTTCTTCCAACTGTTTGTGTCCGAGCTGAAGCTTTCTATTTTCTTTATCGATGTTTAAAATCATTACATCTATCTGGCTACCAGATTTTGTGAACTCAGATGGATGATTGAAACGCTTCAACCAGCTAAGATCACTGATGTGGATCATACCACCAATACCAGGCTGCAACTCAACGAATACACCATAAGGAGTAATATTCTTTACAAGACCGCTGTGGCGACTGCTTACAGGGAACTTGTTTTCGATTTCACTCCAAGGATCTGAAGAAAGTTGCTTGATAGAAAGACTCATCTTTCTGCTGTCTTTATCAAGTGTTACCACCTTTGCTTCGTACTCATCTCCTAACTTGAAGAATTCCTTAGCGTTTACAGGTGTATTTGCCCATGTGATTTCACTCACGTGTACAAGACCTTCAACACCAGGTGTGATTTCTAAGAAAGCACCATAATCTTCAATATTTACAACTTTACCTTTTACGTTAGCACCTTCAACGATATCTGTAGAAAGAGTATCCCATGGATGAGCAGTCAACTGCTTCAAGCCAAGGCTGATTCTACGCTTCTCATCATCGAAATCAAGTACAACCACATTCAACTTCTGGTCGAGTTTCAACACCTCTGAAGGGTGGTTGATACGTCCCCAACTGATGTCAGTGATATAAAGTAAACCATCTACGCCACCAAGATCAAGGAATGCTCCAAAATCAGTAATGTTTTTGATGGTACCTTCAAGTACCTGACCTTTTTCAAGTTTACCCATGATTTCAGCACGCTGTGCTTCAATGTCGCTTTCAATAAGCGCCTTGTGAGACACAACAGCATTTTTAATCATTTCGTTGATCTTCACAACTTTGAATTCCATGGTCTTACCAACAAACTGATCGTAATCAGTTACAGGCTTAACGTCAATTTGTGAACCTGGCAAGAAAGTTTCCATACCAAGGATGTCCACAATAAGACCACCTTTTGTTTTGCTGGTAACATAACCAGTAACAACCTCACCAGTCTTATGCATGTCAACGATACGCTCCCATGCACGTGTGATACGCGCTTGTTTGCGGCTCAAATGCAAGTGACCTTCCCTGTCCTCTTTTTCAACCACCATTACCTCTACAACATCACCGGTTTTCAAACCATGTAAGTCCCTGAATTCGTTCAACGAAACAAGTCCATCACTCTTGAAACCAATGTTGATCACAACGTCTGTCTTGGTAAGGCCTACTACAGTACCTTGAACCATCTCACCGTCGGTGATCTGCTTGAATGTGCCTTCATATACGGCATCAAATTTCTGTTGTTCCTCGTTGTTGTAACGAGATACATTTCTTTTGTCTACGCTCCAATCGAAATCATCGTGCGCGGAGACTACTGGGCTGTTTAGTGTTTTGTTTTCTTCCACTATTATTGTCCTCCTTTTGTTTGTATTTCAAGCTGTTTTGTCAGCCTGATTTGGGGACGGCAAAGGTAGCGTAAATAGTAATTACCTGCCAGAAAAAATGCTGTTTTTTAGGCTAAAACCCGTTGAAATCAGGGCCATTACACCCAGATTAGAGAAGAAAGCAGCTAAATGGCCATTTTTTTGAGTGCTGAAGCCAATTTATCAAGGTCCTTCAGGGATGTATAGACATTGGGAGTTACCCTCACACCATGTATATTCTCCCAATTGATGGCTACTGTATGGATTTTATGTTTCCCAAACAATTCACTTGAAATTTCTTCAGGTTTCTTTCCTTCAATTGCAACACTTGCAATTGCACAGGAGAGGGCAGGCGACTTTGGCTGGTTAAAACTAACCTTTGGCAAATCCTTGATTTGATCGACCCAGTAATTTTTTAAAAACCTCAGTCGCTCTTCCTTTCTTTTATTTCCCATGACATCATGAAAATCTACAGCTGCCCCAATAGCCATTTCAGAAGCGAAAGATCTTGTACCCAGCGATTCGAATTTCCTGATATCCGTTCCATCGGGTTCATTGTTTGACAACAATGCCCACACATTTTTAATTTTTTCCTTTTTGATATACAACAACCCACTGCCAAATGGAGCACTTAACCATTTGTGCAAAGACGCCGCATAATAATCACAACATAAGTCGGGAATTTTAAAATCAAAATGTGCCAGTGTATGTGCTCCATCAGCAATTACTTCAATACCTCTTGCATGTGCAGCATCTGCAATTTTTTTAACCGGCATAATTTGTCCAGTCCAATTGATCAGATGCGTTACCATCACCACTTTTGTTCTGCTGGTAAATGCTTTGGTATATAAAGCAGCAATCTCTTCTTCATTTTCCATAGGCAATGGAAGATCCAACCACACGAGTTTGATACCATCTCTTTTTTCTCTTTGCTTCCATGCATTGATCATGTTGGGATAATCCTGCTTGGTAAGTACAACTTCATCTCCCGCTTTTAAATTCAAACCAAAGATTACCGTATTCAAACCTTCTGTAGAATTTCTGTTGATAGCAACCTCTTCTTTATCACACCCACATAGCAGTGCGAGTTTTTCACGCAGTGGTTCACGGCCCTGATCTAATATCTGCCACATGTAATAGGAAGGCGCTTCATTTGCATACTGATAATAACGAATGTGTGCATCTTGAACAACTTTGGGTTGGGGAGCAACACCGCCATTGTTGAGGTTGATGATATTGGGACTAACTGTATATGCTTCTCGTATCCAAGCCCAAAAATCTTCATCATTCAAACTGGATGGAGAAGCATCTATTGCTTTTTTTATTTTTTCAGCTGATTGACCAAAAGCGGGATCAGCTGCATATAAAAATGGTAAACTGGTTGCAGCACCTGAAAACAAACGAATGAAATTTCTACGGGTGTTGGTCGACATAAAACAAGCGTTGGTTGTACTTCTAAGTTATGGAATTCGCAACAATCCACCCACTGGTCCATGCATGCTGAAAATTATACCCACCTGTAATTCCATCCACATCCATCACCTCGCCTGCAAAGTATAAACCTTTCTGCTTTTTACTTTCCATGGTATTGGCGTCTATCTCTTGTAATGAAACACCTCCAGCAGTAACAAACTCTTCTTTAAATGTTGTCTTCCCCTCGGCATGATATACATCATTGCATAACGTTTTTGAAAGGGCAACCAATTGCACATTGGTCAATTCACCCCAATGTGTTTCTGCTGTAATGCCAGAACGCTGGAGCAAATACAACCATAACCTTGATACGATACCTGCAAGTGGTTTAGAACTTACAAGCCCTTTGGTATAATGTTTGGCAGATTTAAAATATTCCAATGCTGCGCTCTCGTGGTAATCTGGAAACCAGTTCACCACTACATCAAATTTATATTCGAGTTGGTACAATTCTCTTGCACAACGAGATGATAATTTCAAAACAGCTGGACCGCTTAACCCCCAATGAGTAATCAACAAGGGACCTTCCTCCGTAGTTTTTAAAACTGGAATTTTAACAACCGCCTGTTTTACAGCAATTCCCATCAGTGCATGCAAATTTTTGTCGGGAATATTAAACGTAAACAAAGAAGGTACTGGAGAAGCAATGGTATGGCCTAATGCAGCAAGCCAATCAAAGCCCGATAATTTAGGATACCCGCCAGTTGCTACGACTACCACATCTGAATACACCGATTGAATGTCTTCCTGCCCTTTTTTCAAATGCAATTCAAATTGATTTTCATGATAACCTATAGATAGAACCTCGGTACTGGTTTGAATCTTTACATTGTGTTTTTCAGCTTCTTGCAGCAAACAATCAATAATACTTTGTGAACTGTTGGTGACAGGAAACATTCTTCCATCATCTTCTACTTTAAGCAGCACACCTCGTTCCTGAAACCATTCTATCGTTTCTCTGGGAGAAAACTGATGCAATGTTTTTTTCAACAGTCGCATGCCCCTTGGATATGCATGCAACATATCTCCTACTTCTTCAGAATGATGGGTAACGTTGCACCTTCCGCCACCACTCACTTTCACTTTGGAAAGTAGCTTTGAAGTTTTTTCGAGAACAAGAACATCAAAATCTTGGTGCAATCGGGCAGCATTCACTGCACAAAAAAAACCTGATGCACCGCCACCAATGACAATCAATTTTCGCTTTGAACTCATTTTGATAAAAGCATGATGGATGCAAAAATCTCTAACCCATCCCAAAGATTTTGAATGCGGATGTTCTCATTTTCTGCATGCTGGTTGTTGTCGTAATTGGCAATTGGAATGGTAACTGGTTGCGCTTTTAGTTTTTGTTCAAATATGAACAAAGGCAGACTTCCTCCAAGCGTTGGCATTTGTATTGGAAATTCTGGGAGTGCGGCTGCAACAGCTTTTACAATTCTTTGTGCCATTACATTATCCATTGGTGTTTTCTGTGCATTGTAACCATCCGATTTTTTTACCATACAAATTCGATCATAGCTGGCACGCTCCTGATCTGTTGGTTCGTTTTCGGTTACATAAAAACCCATCGACTTGATATGGTCAATTACTTTTTGCTGTTGTCTTTCCCAATCATTACCAGCAACCAATCTTAAATCAATTGATGCAATTGCTTTTGTCGGTATCACATTGGCCGATTGCTTGCCAACGCCTGCACTTTGAATTCCATTGATATTGAGTGAAGGCAAATTCAACGTTTCATTTAATGGTTCTTTTCTTTCTGGCTTTCGTATTCCCAATTCTTTTTTTAATTGCTCTTCAACAGATGGAACTTTTGCTAAGGCAGCTTTTTCAGCCACACTCAATGGCGTTACATCATCATAAAATCCTTTTATAGTTACTTCACCATTTTCATTTTTCATGCTTGCCAAAAGACGCGATAATTCCATTGCAGGATTGGGAACCCAATTTCCATAATGTCCAGAATGCAAGGGACGCTTTGGACCAAATACGGTAAGTTCTAAATGTGTATCTCCACGAACACCAAAAACCACTTGCTTTTTACCAGATTGATGAACGGGTCCATCACAAATTACCCATACATCACTTTTTAATACATCCTGATATTGCTCAAAGATTTCAGGCAAATGAGTCGACCCCGCTTCTTCTTCACCTTCAAAGAAAAACTTGATGTTCACCTTAGGTTGAATATTCAATGCTCTTAACGCAGCATAGGCATTGATAATAGTGAAGACTCCTGCCTTATCATCAGAAGTTCCTCTTCCATAGATTCTCCATTCAGGGTCATATGTTTTAATATTTGAAGGCCAATTCATGATTTTTGCACCTCTGGCCAACGAGCCATCAGCCAGCTGAGGCTTAAATGGATGCAACCCTGTTTGCCATTTTGTAGAGTCTACAGGTTGTCCGTCATAGTGTGCATAAAAAATAATCGTCTCCTTTGCGCCAGGTACATTCACTTCACCATAAACAGCAGGTGGCTTATCTTTTGTTTTAGGATTGAGCAACTGTACATGCTCAATTCCATTCGACTTCATATGGTTCATTATCCAAGAGGCATTGCGTCTGATGTTATCAATATCGGATGCCACATTGGGAATACTCAGAAAATCACGGTAAGTTTCAATGAATTCGACTTCTTTGGATTTTCTGAATTCTCTTACTTTGAGAACCGATTCAGATTGCGCAAAGCAGATGCTTGGAACGAATAAAAAAATGAAGAGGAATTTTCTCATCGGATAAAGTTAATATATCCGAAGGAAGTTGATTACAAAAGATCAATAATCGCTGAACAAAAAAGAATTGCTTTTCTCGTTTTTGATGATCTCATCAAAACTGGAGAGAATATCTACTTTACCACGTTTCACACAAACATCATGCTCATAGTGAGCTGAAAATTTACCGTCTTTGGTGCGAACCGTCCATCCATCAGCATCGTAGATAACTTCACGGGTACCTACATTGGTCATGGGTTCAATAGCGATGACCATATTTTCACGCAACTTAGGCCCTGTACCCTTTTTGCCATAATTTGGAACCTGAGGGTCTTCGTGCAGTTGTCTACCTAAACCATGCCCCACTAACTCTCTAACTACTCCAAAATGATGCTTCCTTTCAGTAAAATCCTGTATAGCAAATGATATGTCTCCTACCCTGTTTCCAGCTGTTGCTTTTTCAACACCAAGGAACAAAGATTCTCTGGTAACCTTCATTAACAATTGATGTTCTTCCAGAACTGGAGCCAATCCAAATGTATAGGCGCTATCGCCATGAAAACCATTTTTATAAACGCCTACATCAATTGAAATGAGGTCCCCTTCTTTCAAAGGAATTTGATTGGGAAATCCATGAACTACAGCATCATTTACTGAAATGCAGGTTGCGAAAGGATAGCCTCTGTAGTTTTTAAATGATGGTGTAGCTTGATGATCTAGAATAAATTCTTCAGCGCGCTTATCCAGCATAGCTGTAGTGATTCCAGGCTTGAGAAGAGTTGCTAATTCAGCGAGTGTGCTACTTACCAAAAGAGCACTTTCACGCATCAGTTCGACTTCCGCGTTGGTCTTGATGCGGATCATCTTAAATAGATGTGGATGTTGCTGCCTGTCTACCTTGAATTCTTCCGCCAGACATTAAACCATCGTATTGACGCATCAAAAGATGGGTTTCAATCTGCTGAAGTGTATCCAGAATTACACCAACCATGATGAGCAAAGAAGTACCTCCAAAGAAGGAAGCAAATGATTGCGTTACACCCAATTGTTGTGCAATACCAGGAAGAATACCAATGATAGCAAGGAAAATGGCGCCTGGCAAAGTGATGCGATCCATTACCTGACCAATATAATCAGCTGTAGGCTGACCAGGCTTTACACCAGGGATGAAGCCATTGTTTTGCTTCAAGCTATCGGCCATTTGCTTTGGATTAAAAATCAAAGCAGTATAAAGGAAGGTAAAGGCAATTACCATTACCACATAGATAAGCATGTACCAAACGTTACTAGGGTCATTGAAAATCCTTGCAATACCCTTTCCAGACTCAATGTTTGTAAAAGAGAAAAGTGTAGGCAAGAACATAATTGCTTGTGCAAAGATGATTGGCATTACACCAGATGCGTTCACTTTTAAGGGAAGGAATTGTCTTGCACCACCAACAGCTCTGTTTCCAACAAGTTGTTTAGCATAGCTAATAGGCACTTTTCTAACCCCTTGAACAAGAAGAATCAATCCCAATATGATGATAATCAAGAATGCAATTTCAATAAGGAACATGAGTAATCCACCACCACCGCGGGTTTGCTTTGCAGCAAATTCACCGATGAATGATTGAGGAAGACGAGCAAGGATACCCACCATGATGATGATAGAAGTACCATTACCCAAACCTTTATCTTGAATCTTTTCACCCAACCACATTACAAAAAGTGTACCCGCTGTAAGAACGATGACAGTCGACAACCAGAAATAAGGCTGATAAGCCTCAATCAAAGCGTCTCTGCTAACATTTTTCAGGTAGGCAACGTAAGCAGCAGCCTGGAAAAGGGTAACAATTGCAGTTAGGTACCTGGTCCACTGATTGATTTTCTTTCTACCACTATCGCCTTCTTTTTGAATTTTCTGCATTTGAGGAACCAGAATGGTCATCAACTGCATAAAGATTGAAGCAGAGATATAAGGCATGATACCTAAAGCAAAGATGGAGGCATTGGAAAATGAACCACCGGCAAATGTATCAAAAAGACCAAGCAAACCAGATTTTGCACTTTGCAAATCAAGCTTGTTTGGATCAATCCCTGGTAACGCTACGTGAGCGCCAAAACGGTAAACGAGAATGAGTAAAAGTGTGATGGAAATCTTTGACTTCAGATCCTCAATACTCCAGATATTCTTAAGTGTTTGAATGAATTTCTTCACTGGTAACTTTTTTGTCCTTTATTCTTAACTGTTGGCAGTTAAATATCGGAAATTATTTGATGATTTCAACAGATCCGCCTGCTGCTTCAACGATAGCCTTAGCTTTTTCGCTGATAGCATTTACTTTAAAGTTAACCTTAGATGTAATAGCACCATTACCAAGGATTTTAACTTTATCAGTACGGCTAACCAAGCCATTGATGTATAAATTCTCCATGCTGAAATCGGTTAGACCATATTTCTCAACCAATAGCTCAACTTGACCAAGGTTAAATACTTTGTATTCTACACGGTTGATGTTGTTGAATCCAACTTTAGGAAGACGTCTTTGGATAGGCATCTGACCACCTTCATGTCCACGCTTGGACTTATAACCTGCACGGCTTTGTCCACCTTTATTACCTTTTGTAGAAGTTCCACCATGTCCGGAAGCTTCACCACGTCCAATTCTTTTTTCTTTCTTCGTTGCGCCTTTTGCAGGTCTTAGTGTGTGTAGTTTCATGTTCTTTGTTTTACTCAACGCAGTCCCCCTTGAGACCACTCGTATGTGAATTATTTTACTAATTAAGACATTAGGGAGATGTCTTAGATTTCTTCCACCTTAATAAGGTGTTGAACTTTCTTGACCATACCCAGGATTTGAGCAGTAGCTTCAACTTCAACTGAAGCATTTACTTTGCGCAAACCGAGAGCTTCCATGGTGCGCTTTTGGCGCTCTGGACGATCGATAACACTTTTTACTTTTGTGATTCTTACCTTTTTCATATTGAAACCCACTGGGGATTTTTTAGTTAATGATATAACGCTGATTCAGTGATTAGCCGTTGAAGACCTTCTTCAATCCGATGGTCCTTGTTTTTGACACCTGAATCGGTTCGCGAAGCAAAGCAAGCGCCTTAAAAGTTGCTTTCACCACATTGTGTGGATTAGCAGAACCCAATGACTTTGCCAAAACGTCTGTGATACCAACACTTTCAAGAACAGAACGCATGCTTCCTCCTGCGATTACACCAGTACCATGAGCAGCTGGTTTAATCAACACTTTAGAAGCGCCTTCTTTTGCAAACTGATCATGAGGGATAGTACCTTTCATAACCGGAACCTTGATCAGGTTCTTTTTTGCATCTTCTATGCCCTTAGTGATTGCTTCCTGAACTTCCTTAGCCTTACCAAGACCGTGTCCAACAACACCCTGTTCGTTACCAACAACTACCAGTGCTGAGAAACTGAATGCTCTACCACCCTTTGTTGTTTTAACAACACGGTTGATAGTCACTACTTTCTCTTTCAACTCAAGGTCTCCGGCTTTGACTTTGGTGTAATTTACTTTTGACATCTATTGATATATTAATTTGAATGATATTGATTAGAACTTAAGACCTCCCTCACGAGCACCATCTGCAACTGCTTTGATTCTTCCATGGTAAAGGAATCCACCACGATCAAATACGCAAGAAGATAGTCCAAGTGCAATTGCTTTTTTAGCAATAGCTTCTCCAACCATCTTTGATTTGTCTGACTTGGTTCCTTTTTGAGCAGCGATATCTTTGTCGCGTGATGAGGCTGCAGCAAGTGTGTTGCCGTTAACATCATCAATCATCTGAGCATAGATATCGGTATTGCTTCTGTACACACTCAATCTTGGTAATTGTGCTGTACCTGATACCTTCTTGCGAATCGTATACTTGATTCTTTGTCTTCTTAATGCTTTTACGTTCATTGCTTATGGTTTATCCTGATGCTGCCAGGAGTTATTTAAATTTATTTACCAGCTGCTTTACCTGCTTTACGACGGATGTATTCACCCTTGTATTTCACACCTTTTCCTTTGTATGGTTCAGGCTTTCTCAAGCTTCTGATTTTAGCTGCAACCTGTCCAAGTAATTGCTTGTCACTACCCTCAAGGAAAATTCTTGGGTTGTCACCCTTTTCTTGTGTGGTTTTAACACTCAATTCTTTTGGAACTTCAAAAATGATATTATGCGAATAACCCAAAGAAAGGTCAAGCACATTACCTTGGTTAGCTGCTTTATAACCAACACCCACCAATTCAAGTTCTTTTTTGAATCCTGCGGTTACACCTACAACAAGGTTGTTTACCAAGGCTCTTGACAAACCATGCAAAGCACGGTGTCTGATTTGATCAGTTGGACGCTTCAATTCCACAGTTGTTCCGTTAATTTCAACAGTAATATCGCGATCGATAGACTGCTTCAATTCACCTTTTGGACCTTTTACAGTAACTGTATTATCAGATCCTACTGAGAGGGTAACACCTGCTGGAAGTTCAATTAGTTTCTTACCTATACGAGACATAGTATTTGATTTTAATTCCTGTTGTTCTTTTATGGATGGTTTCAGTTCCGTATAGAAAACTTAGTGCGCAATCCAAAAATCCCAACGGGAAGATTGATTTTAATAAATATAGCAAAGGACTTCACCACCTACATTCTGAGACTTTGCATCTTTGTCAGTCATCACTCCTTTAGAGGTAGAAAGGATGGCAACACCAAGTCCGTTCTTTACTCTTTTGAATTCAACTGGCTTAGCATACTGTCTCAAACCTGGACGTGATACACGCTCCATGGTTTTGATTGCTGGCTCCTTTGTTGTAGGATCATACTTCAAAGCGATTTTGATCACGCCTTGTTTGCTATCGTCCTCGAACTTGTATTTCAAGATATAACCTTGGTTGTACAAGATCTCGGTGATTCTCTTCTTCAAGTTAGAAGCTGGAATCTCTACAATTCTGTGTCCTGCCATCTGTGCATTTCTGACCCTTGTCAGAAAGTCTGCGATTGGATCTGTTGTCATATTATTTTCCTCTTTGGTTCCGTTTGAACGGAATTAAGGTTTAAGTTTTTGTTTTCTAATTCGTTCAGTTTACCAGCTCGCTTTTTTAACGCCTGGGATTTTTCCTGAAAGTGCCATTTCTCGGAACATAACCCTTGAGAGTCCGAAGAACCTCATGTAGCCTTTAGGACGACCTGTAAGCTGACATCTGTTCTTTAAACGAACTTTTGAAGAGTTTTTTGGAAGTTGATCGAGGGCTTGCCACTCACCTGCTGCCTTTAGGGCTGCACGCTTCTCAGCAAACTTCACCACCATTTTTTCTCTTTTCCTTTGTCTGGCTTTTACCGATTCTTTTGCCATAATCTTCTATAGTTGTGTTGATCCGGATGGTTACCGGTTATCGTTTTGAATTAATCCTTTTTCATGTTTTTGAAAGGCATTCCAAGTTCTTTCAACAATTCGTAAGCTTCTTCATTGTTTTTTGCAGTAGTTACGAATGTGATATCCATACCAGTAATTTTGGTAACCTTATCGATATCAATTTCAGGGAAAATGATTTGCTCAGTTACACCAAGTGTATAGTTACCGCGACCATCAAACGCTTTTTCGCTAATGCCCTTGAAATCACGTACACGAGGAAGTGATGCAGCAATCAACCTGTCGAGGAATTCAAACATTTTCACACCGCGTAAAGTTACACGAGCGCCGATAGGCATGTGCTTTCTCAATTTAAAGTTTGAGATATCCTTCTTAGAACGTGTTGGAACTGCTTTTTGTCCGGTAATCATTGTCAACTCATCGATTGCAATATCAATCAACTTCTTGTCGGATACCGCACCATTCACACCTCTGTTGAGGCAGATCTTGGTCAATTTAGGTACCTGCATTACAGAACTGAATGCAAATTTCTTCATCAAAGCAGGAACCACATCCTTGTGGTATTTTGCTTGTAATCTGGGTGTATAAGTAGTTGTGCTCATTATTTGATAACCTCCCCTGACTTTTTAGATATTCTTACTAGTTTACCGTTTTCTCTTGTTCTTTTGGTTTTGGTTGCTACTTCTTTCTTAGCATCCCAAAGCATCACATTACTGATGTGGATAGCCGCTTCCTTTTTAACCAAACCACCCTGCGTGTTTTGCGCAGAAGGTTTAGTGTGACGGGTAACAATGTTTACACCTTCAACAAGCACTCTTGATTTTTCTGGAATTACTTCCAAAACCTTGCGAGGCTTTTTAAGGTCCTTGTCGTCACCAGCGATAACCACTACGGTATCCCCTTTTTTAATATTGAATTTGGCCTTGAATCTATTGCTCATCTTCTTTATTTTATACGTTGTTCACGCAGTTATTGACTATTAAAGCACTTCAGGTGCAAGTGAGATAATCTTCATATATCCCTTGTCCCTCAGCTCACGCGCAACTGGACCAAAGATACGTGTACCTCTTGGCTCATCTGCTGCATTGAGAATTACCACTGCATTGTCGTCAAAACGGATATAAGAACCATCTTTACGACGAAGCTTGTTTTTGGTGCGCACAATAACAGCCTTTGCAACAGTACCTTTTTTGATACCACCTGCAGGAATTGCATCCTTAACAGTAACAACAATCTTGTCACCAATTTTGGCATAATCCTGGCCACTGTTTCCCAATACACGGATACAAAGTACTTCTTTGGCACCGCTGTTATCTGCTACATTCAATCTGGATTCTTGCTGAATCATTTTTTTATATTTTATCCGGCTACTGCCGTGTGGTTAACGATGTGTCTTTTGACGTTCGTGAATACCTTATTTCGCTTTTTCGAGTATTTCAACCAATCTCCAACGCTTTGTCTTACTCAAAGGTCTGGTTTCCATGATCCTTACCACATCACCTGGCTTTGCCTCATTCTTCTCATCGTGCGCATGGAACTTGGTCGTCTTTTTTACGAACTTCCCATAAATAGGGTGCTTTACTTTTCTTTCAACGGCAACTGTGATGGTCTTTTCCATTTTGTCGCTGCTGACTACCCCTGTTTTGGTTTTGCGAATTTTTCTATCAAGCATTTTTTCTATTTTTTATTCCGACTACTCGGAATTGATTTACATGATTTGGATGGATTAAGCCAAAGTCCTTTTTTTCATTTCAGTTTTCAATCTTGAAATATCTCTTCTGAGTGCTCTGATACTCATAGGATTTTCAAGAGGAGTGATAGCGTGTGCGAATTGCATTTTCTTTAAACGCGTTTCATCTTCACTGATCTTTGCCTTAATATCAGCATCACTGAGTGAAGCCAGGCTCTTTAAAAAATCAATCTTTTTTGACATGTTTCGGTAGTTTAACTTTCTTTAATCCTTATGCTACAAGATCTCTGCGGATAACAAATTTAGTTTTGATGGGAAGCTTGGCTGCAGCAAGATGCATTGCATCCTTCGCTACTTCTTCAGAAACGCCTTCCACTTCAAACAAAATCCTTCCTGGTTCAACAACAGCTGCCCAGAATTCAGGGTTACCTTTACCTTTACCCATCCTCACCTCTTGTGGCTTACGGGTAACTGGCTTATCAGGGAAAATTCTGATCCATACATTACCTTCCCTTTTCATTGCACGCGTCATTGCCTGACGTGCTGCTTCGATTTGTCTGTTTGTCATCCATACAGGTTCCATTGCTTTTAGTCCGAATGAACCAAATGCCAATGTTGTTCCTCTCTTCGCTACCTCTCTAATCCTTCCTTTCTGAGCCTTCCTGTGTTTCGATCTTTTTGGTTGTAACATCTTGAAGTATGTTTATAAATACACTTAATGATTTAATTATCCTCTACGCTCTCTTGGTCCACGTCTGTCATCACGACCACCACCTCTTCTGTCATCGCGACGATCTCCACCACCACGAGCATCTCTTCTCTCAGTAGTTTCAGCCTTTCCACCTACGAAATTTGGATTGAGATCACGCTTGGCAAGGACTTCTCCTTTACAAATCCAAACCTTGATACCAATTTTACCATATACCGTCTGTGCAAATACAGAAGCATAATCAATGTCCATTCTGAAAGTATGCAATGGAACACGTCCTTGCTTGATTTCCTCAGAACGTGCAATCTCTGCTCCACCAATTCTTCCACTCACCTTGATCTTGATACCTTCAGCACCAAGACGAAGTGTAGAAGCAATGGCCATTTTAATAGCACGCTTGTAATTGATACGGTTTTCAATTTGCTTCGCAATTGTTTCACCAACAATATTGGCATCCAACTCCGGACGACGAATCTCAAGAATGTTGATTTGAACATCTTCCTTACCGGTAAGTTTCTTCAACTCTTCTTTGATTCTATCAACCTCTCCACCGCCTTTACCAATGATGATACCTGGCTTTGAAGTATGGATTGTAACAATCAGTTTGTTCAATGTACGCTCGATCACGATCTTGGCTATCCCACCCTTATTGATACGGGCATTGAGGTAGTTGCGGATCTTATTGTCCTCGATGAGCTTGGTAGCATAATCTTTTTTATTACCATACCAGTTACTCTCCCATCCGCGGATGATACCTAACCTGTTGCCAATTGGATTCGTTTTTTGACCCATTATAATTCAGTTTGAATGTTCTTAATTTTTTGCATCAACAATTACAGTGACATGGTTGCTGCGCTTACGCATGCGGTAAGCACGACCCTGTGGCGCAGGAAGCATACGCTTGATGCTGCGTGCACCGTCTACAAAGATGGTCTTCACCACAAGTGCTTCAACATTTCCACCTTCATTCTTCTGCTTCCAGTTGCTTACTGCTGATAAAACCAGCTTACGCAATGGAGTTGCACTGTGTTGAGGATGGTGCTCCAAAATAGCCACGGCTTGTTCAACTTTCATCCCGCGAATATGATCCGCCAAAAGACGCATCTTACGGGGAGAGGTTGGGTAATTTCTCAATTTTGCTACTGCTTCCATAATTTTATTTTTCCGTTCCGGGATCTTACTCCGATGGAACCTGTTTAAACTTTCTTACTTGAGTGACCTTTAAAGTTTCTGGTAGGCGCAAATTCACCGAGCTTGTGACCCACCATGAATTCTGTTACATACACAGGGATGAACTTGTTTCCATTGTGCACAGCAAATGTGTGACCAACGAAATCAGGCGTGATGGTGCTTCTGCGGCTCCATGTTTTCACAACAGCCCTTTTTGATTTACCATCATTCATCGCTTCAACCTTCTTCTCTAACTTGGCCGCTACATACGGACCTTTTCTAATTGAACGAGCCATAATATTGTTTTCTTGTTATGTGTTCTTTTCTTATTTACTATTTAGCCAACTTTTTTCCGTTCTTACGCTGGATGATTAACTTGTCACTACCTTTTCCGAGTGTTCTTGTCTTCTCTCCTTTTGCGTATTTACCAGTACGGCTGCGTGGATGACCTCCTGAAGATCTACCTTCACCACCACCCATTGGGTGATCAACCGGGTTCATGGCAACACCCCTGTTACGAGGACGAATACCTTTCCAACGGTTTCTACCCGCTTTACCCATGCTCTCCAAACTGTGATCTGAATTTGAAAGCACACCCACTGTTGCGAAACAGTTGATCAATACTTTCCTCAATTCACCAGAAGGCATTTTCAACACCGCATATTTCTCTTCCTTGTTCGTCAATTGAGCAGAAGCACCTGCACTACGTGCAATTTTTCCACCCTGACCAGGCTGCATTTCAATGTTGTGAAGATTGGTACCCAAAGGCATATTCTTCATCATGAGCGCATTACCCACTTCAGGAG
>Ga0315906_10000807_pt1 | contig 48536 bp, 41 predicted proteins | sample LakEriMetagenome_4_FD_203526 | JGI IMG/M metagenome (GOLD analysis project Ga0315906, IMG submission 203526) | Freshwater fungal communities from buoy surface, Lake Erie, Ohio, United States - Buoy 2 MA122 | ecosystem: Environmental > Aquatic > Freshwater > Lake > Lake biofilm | place: USA...
CAGAGTTTTCTACCAGGCTTGCTTCCGTCATTTTTTCGTTGTTAGGTCTTATTTTTACTTACAAATTAGCAAAAATTCTTTTTAATTCTAGTTACATTGGTATTTTTGCTGTTTTTGGTTTGATACTGAACATCTCTTATCTTTATTACTCTAGAATTGGTATGTTAGATGTTACTCTGACGTCCTTTATAGTTGCTTCGATTTATTATTTTATAAAATTTGAATCAAGCCTTAAAAAACTTGACTTAGTTTTATCTGGTTTATTTATTGGGTTAGCTGTTATGACAAAAAGTTTAATAGGGTTTCTGCCTTTGGTTATAATTGGAATATACTTTTTGGTTTCTAGATTTATTATTAAAAATAAGACATATTCTTTTTTTGATGTATTCATAATTGGCATAGTTTCACTATTAATATCTGCTCCATGGCATATACATATGTATCAAGTTCATGGTCAGCAGTTTATTGATACTTATTTTGGCTATCATCAATTTGGAAGATACTCGACATCTGCTGAAGCTAAACAAGCTCCCTGGGATTTCTATATTACCGTTATTAGAAATACTATGAGAATATGGTTTATATTGTTAATTCCAGCGGTAGTCTTGTTTGTTTACAATCTTTATAAAAAAGAAATTCCAAAGAATAATTGGATACTACTACTATCAGTTGCAGTTATATTTTTACTTTTTTCAACATCTACATCAAAGTTAAAATGGTATATTATGCCTGTTTATCCTTTTCTTTACATAATATGCGGTTATTTGGTCTTCTTTATATTCAACAATTTAGTAAAAAAGAAATTGAATTTAAATTTAATTGCACTTTCCTTATTTATTTTCATTTTCGTTAATTTAGGTTACTTATATACTATAAGAGGTATGGTTTACACCTATGATTTTAATTCTAGATCTGTAGATATAATCACAGCTAACAATACTCTTCCAGGAATTCAGAAAACCTACATAGATAAAGTAGACTACCCTATTGCTTTATTTTATAACTTAAAAACAGATGCTGATTTTGTTCAATTTAGCAGTTTAAAGGATATTGTTCCTGACAGAGTTGGGGATCAAACAACTATAAGTATTATTACAAGTCCTAATAGGTTTGAAAAACTAAAAAATGTAACTCCTGCACTTCTCTTAATTACACAAAATCAGGATTTTGTATTAGGTACTTTAAATTATCAACCTAAAAATTAAATAATTTTATTTTTTATATCTTTGTGTTGTGATTATATAGCTAAAAGTAAAAACTGTGGTTGAGACAGATACTATTAGGTCTGCAAAGGCAAGACCTAAAATACCGTAGCTACTTGTTAAAACTATACTCAGTATAATAAACATCACTAGTTTACCTGTAGTGATATAAAGTAATGTTTTAGATTTTTCCTCTATAAAAAAGTAATTATCTAAAAATTTATGAATTGATGTAAAAGCCTGTGAAAAAATTAAGATTGAAAAGATGATAATAGAATCGTCAAATTTATCATCAAAAGCTATTTTGAAGAAATAGGGAGAGATTGTTGAACCTATGGTTGCAAGTAGAATTAAAAATAAACCTAACAGTAAGGATTCTTTAATATTGTATCCTGTTTCATCTCTTCTTCTTTTAGCATTTGAAGTAAGAATAACTGTATAAATTGAATAAGAAATAAGTGAGAATACATTAGAAAGTTTTGAGGCTAACGAAAAAGTTCCTAGATCTGCAAGTGATTTCAAAATTCTAAGAATTTGATTTGAGATAGTACTCCAACTTTCATTAATTGTTTGTGAAATTCCTGCAAGGTAAAAATTCTTAACAAAGTGAAAAATGCGTGGTCTGAACTTAATATTTTGAAACTCTTGGTATTTAAATATTAAAAAAACAAGAGATCCGCACATTGATAGTGAAAATATTATAAAAGCTAATTTTAAATCAATTGTAATAAAGTTAAGGAGGATTAAAACTCCAAAACATAACTTTATAGTTGCAGGTATAAAATTCAGAAGCGAGGCTTTAATAAACTCTTCATCTCTTTGAAAAAGAGCAAATAAAGTGTAGTTTACTCCGTAGAATAAGAGACCTAGTATAAAGGATCCAATTATTTCTAAATCATAAATATGGTTTACAAATATCAAGACAATGGTTGAAGTTACGGAGGCAAACATAAAGGAATAAATTTTAAAACTTATAAGCTCCTCAAGGTAATGCTTACTTTTAGATATAAACTCGGTTACATAGTTAGAGTTAGACCCAAAATCTATTAATTTTGAGAAAGATACTAATAATAGTGTTAGAAGCCCATAGATACCAAACTCTTCTTTGGGTAGTTTTGTAGCAACGGCTAAAAAAAGTATCAATCCAAAACCGAGATTTATTAAATTAGTTAAAGAAACTAAAGAGATATTTTTTACTGACTCTTTCATTTGTATATTATATCTTACTTGGTAAAATCAATTAATGGGAAGTAATAGAAAAGTAGGTATTGATTGCCGAATGATAAAAGAATCAGGTATTGGTAGGTATATTGAGAATTTAGTTCTTAATTTAAATCAAATTGACAATGTTACTAAATATATTTTATTCGTAAAAGATAAAAATACCTTTAATCTTAAGTTAAATTCAAATTTTGAAATTGTTTCTGCAGATTTTGTATGGCACAGCTTTAAAGAGCAGTTTGGGTTTTTGAAACTAATAAACTCATATAATCTTGATTTGTATCATTCCCCTCATCCAAATATGCCTTATTTATACTTTAAGCCGTTTGTGATTACAATTCATGATTTAACCATGTTAAGAGAAAAAACAGGCCGGGCTTCAACTTATTCTTACCCAATATACTTTCTAAAATGGTTGGTTTTTAAAATAATGCTATCTTTTGCAGTATTAAGAGCCAAAAATATAGTGACTGTCTCCAACTTTGTGAAAGATCAAATTGTTTCTGAATTTAAAATCAAACCCGAAAGAGTAAGTGTAATTTACAACGGTGTTTCTGATTCAATAGCTGCAGTAACTAATAAAGAAATAATAAATCAAGTAAAAAGTAAGTTTGAGCTCACAAAACCATTTTTGTTTTACGTTGGAAATGCCTACCCACATAAAAATTTAGAAAATTTAATATTAGCTTTTGAACTTTTAAATCAAAACAATGACCTGATTCTTTTTTTGGGAGGTAAAGAGGATTATTTCTACCAAAGATTAAAAAAGGATTATGGTAACTTAAATAATATTGTTTTTGGAGGGTATTTAACTGATGATGAGATTTCTGCACTTTATTCATCTTGTGAAGCATTTGTGTATCCAAGTATTAGCGAAGGCTTTGGTATTCAAATTATTGAAGCTCTTAAGATTGGTTCTAAAGTAATATGTAGTAATAATTCTTCCTTTCCTGAAATAGCTGGAAAATATGCATTTTACTTTAATCCTTTTGACATTGAAGATATGAAAAAAAGCTTAAAAATCTCCTTAAAACTACCAAATAAGAATCATAGAGAAACTCTACTTAAATACCTCGAAAAATTTGATTGGAAAAAATCTGCTCTATTGCATTATGAACTCTATCAAAAAAATTAAAATTGCTTTTGTTCATGATGATTTTATTCAATTTGGCGGGGCTGAAAAGCTTATATTAGAAATTATTACCGAATTTCAAAATGATAAAAATTTTGATATTTTAATTTTCTCTTCAATTATTTCTCCTAAATGGAAGAATGTTTTCCATAATATGGATTTGAAATACAAGGAGAGTTTTTTAGGATTCATGCCGTTTTCCTATGTTTATTCAAAATTGTTTTTTATTAATAACTTCTTTTACTACGCTTTTGGAAGTTTTGATTTTTCAGATTTTGATATTGTTATATCTTCATCAACTAGATTTGGGCATAGTATAGTTACCAAGCCCTCGACTTTTCATATTTCATATATAAATTCTCCTCCAAAAGCGCTATGGGATGAAAGAAAATATTTCTTTAATAAAAATTTATTTTATATATTAATCAAAAATATATTACCGTATAAAAGGATCTATGACTTTTATACTCAATTTTATGCCGATTTAGTGATATGTAATTCTCTGAACATTCAAAGAAAAGTAAGTAAAAATTATAAAAGAAAATCAATCGTATTGTTTCCTTTTGTAAGTTTAAAAGAATTTAAAGACTCAAACAATATTATTAAGGGAGAGTATTTTCTTATTATTTCAAGATTGATTTCATGGAAGAGGATTGACTATGTAATAAATACCTTTAATAAAAATAATCTTAAATTAATCGTAATTGGGGATGGTGAGGAATTAGAAAGATATAAAAAAATTTCTAATCCAAATATAAACTTTACAGGTTACATATCTGATGAGGAGAAGAATAATCTTTTAAAAAATGCAACTGCGTTAATTTTTCCTCAAAACGAAGATTTTGGTATCACAATTCTTGAAGCCTTAAATTGTAATATCCCGGTAATTTACTTAAATAAAGGAGGAGCTAAGGAGATTCTTAATAGTCAGGTTGGAATAGGTTATGATTCTCAAACCTCAAGTGATCTTGAAAGAGCTATCTCCAAACTTAAAACCTTTAAATTTAATCCTAAAGAGTCAAGGGTGATTCTTAACAGGTATTCCAGAGAAAACTTTATAAAATTTCTTAAAAAACTCGTTTTGAACACCAAAAAGCAATAATTCTAGTATAATATTTAAAAATGTACGATTTTTTAAAAAGATTACTTGATATTATTGGGGCGTTATTTGGTATTTTCCTTTTTCTTCCACTAATGGTTTGTGTTGGAGTTTTTATCAAAATTGTTTCTCCAAAGGGTAGTGTATTTGCGGATACTGTTGGAAGAGTTGGTTTTAAAGGAAAAGAATTTAGACTTTTAAAATTTAGATCTATGATTCCAAATGCTCAATCGTGGCTTGAATCTCAGCCGGAATTATTCAAAAAATATAAAGAAAATAACTTTAAACTTGACCCAGATCCGAGACTTATTAAAGGAGGTAAGTTTATAAGAAAGTATTCACTTGATGAGTTGCCTCAGTTTTTTAACATATTACTTGGCGATATGAGTATTGTAGGTCCAAGAGCCTATTTTAAATTTGAGCTTGAAGAGCAATTAAAAAAACACCCTGAAACTAAAAAAGATATTGAGGATATGCAGAATGCAAAACCAGGCTTAACCGGAGTTTGGCAGACCAGCGGTAGATCAAGTGTTGGATTTGTCGAAAGAATTAAAATGGATGCAACATACTCTAGAAAACGTTCAATTCTTTATGATATATTAATAATATTAAAAACACCTTTAGTAGTAATATTTGGCAAAGGAGCCTATTAAATTATGGATAAGTTTCAAAATGTAAAGTTCGGAGCTTCAAAAGATAACCTAAAAGATAAGTTATCAAATAGTATTAATAAGTTAAAAGAAAATCTTAGTTCTAAAAATAGTGATTTAGGTGCTCAAAATCTCATGAATAAAAATACTCAATTTAAAATAAACACCTCAAGTAAGAATGGATTAGTTTTTAAATCTGTTGGAGCGGTACTTGGTGTTTTAGTAGTTCTAGTTGTTTTTGTTTATTTCGTTGTTGTAAGTCCTATTTTAAGTTTTAGAGATTCTGTTCTTTCATTGCAAAGCAGTACTGATAAACTAACATTTTCTTTAATTAACGATAGGGACCTCGTGGCTTACGAGAAAAATTTATCAAAACTTGAAAATGATTTAAAAAATCTGAAATCAGTTAGAGATTCAAAAATTGGACATCTAAAAAATTTTCCATATGTAAAAGATTTCTATTCTGATATTGATATTTTTATAGATGCTGGTTTAAAAGTTGTTGATGCTGGTAAAGAAGTAAGGGTTATAATCGAACCTTTTGCTGATGCTATGGGTATTAGAGTTTCAGAAGATAAGCCAGTAGCAAAGGTTGGTTTTGCCGATGCTGTTGCCACATGGATTTCAGTTATGCCTAAAGTCGCTGCAAACTTAGACCCTGTAATTGTTAAATTAGATGAAGCAGGGGAAGAGTTAAAGAAAATAGATGCTGAAAAATACAACATAAACATTTTAGGTATCTATAAAAACGATTTAAGGCCTGGAATAAAATTTGCTCAAGATACTTTATCTCAAGCAAGGGAATACGGTCCTGATGCTAAAGAAGCACTTCTTATTTTCCCAGGAATTTTAGGTGTTGGTACTGGTGAGCAAAGATATATGATTATCATGCAAAACGATGCTGAAATTAGAGCTACTGGAGGATTCTGGACTAATTTCGCAACATTTAAAGTTAGAAATGCTTTACTAACTTCCGATTTTACTTCTAAAGATATGTATTCGATAGATATCGCCCTAGATGCTATAGATAAATATGTAACTTTCCCAACAGTTCCAGAAGCTTATAGCAAGTTCTTAAAAGTTGAAAGACAATATGCTCGAGACTCAAATATCTCTCCTGACTTTCCAACTGCAATTGAGAGATTTAACAATCCGTTCTATAGATACGCAATGCAAGTCAATCCTTCTGAATACAAACCTGTAGATGGTTATATTGCCATCAATACTGAGGTTGTTAGAGAGTTTATTGAAATAACTGGCCCTGTTAATGTCAATGGAATTATTTTCAATAAAGAAAATGTTGTTTTAGAGCTTGAAAAAATTGCATCTCTTTCTCTAGCTCAACAAGTTGGTAGAAAGAAAGTTCTTGGTGATTTAATGGAAGCTATGCTTAAGAATGTATTCGAATCTGATTCCTTTTTATGGCCAAAGCTTATCGAAAAAGGTGTTGATTTAATGGGTAGAAAACAGATATTAGTCTACTTAAACGATCCTAACGCTCAAAGATTAGTTGAAAAGTATAACTATGGTGGCAGAATTATAGATCAAGGAAGATCTGACTACATGTTCTTTGTATCTACCAACCTAGGCGGAGATAAAACAAACATGTTTACTGATAGATCTTATACTTCTGATGTAACAATGGAGAATGGTAAAGTTCTTAGAACTGTAAAAGTAACATTCACTTACCCTGAGCCAAAGCCTGAATACATTGACTTTAGAAAAAGATACCAAGATTGGTATAGGCTATATGTTCCTGAAGGTTCCGAGCTTGTTTCATTAACAGGTAACGAAGATAACAAAGTTTATACCGACAAAGAAAGAGGAAAAGTATACTTTGGAGGTTTCTTGACTCTAGCACCTGGAGAAACCAAAACTGTAGAGTTTAAATACTATATCCCTAATAACTTGTTAGGTGATAATCAATATAACCTCTATGTTCAAAAACAATCTGGTGTAAATGCTGAAAAGTATGACTTTAATATCTTTGGAAATAAAGTTATCAAGAGCATAGATACAGATTATAAATTAAATGTATCTTCTCAATAATGAAATCTAGAAATGTTGATGCTCTTATTCTTAAGAGCATCAACTTTAAAGACTCCGACAAAATTTACACATTACTGACAAAAGAATTAGGAAAGATTTCAGGTAAGGCAAAGGGTATTAGAAAGATTGGGTCTAAAAGACTTTCATCTCTTGATACCTTAAATTATGTGAGAATTGGTATAGTAGGTGATGGGGATATTAAAACCATTACCGAAGCTAAATTAATTCACTCCTTTTCAAACATTAAGAAGGATTTTGATAAGTTAAATTCTGCCTATTATTTCATTGAAATTCTTAATAAAATAGTTCAAGAATCAGACGAAGATTCGGAAATTTTTAATCTTATATCTAAATGTCTTAAAAGATTAGACGAAGTAAAGTATTCAGATACCCGAGTCGAAAACTATTTTGAGTTTAAATTACTTGAGCATTTAGGATATACTCTTCAACTTGAGAGGTGTATAGACTGCTCTGAGGTGTTAAACACGGAACGAAGCTACTTTTTTGACTATGAGGGAGGTGGTTTGGTTTGCTCTAACTGTAAAGAAACAACTTTTAGACTTAAGCCAGATACTTTAAATTCAATATTATACTTAAAAGGTTTTTATCAGGGAAATGATTTAGAATTTTCTGATTTGGATCAGATATTTAAATATTATATTAATGATCTAATTGGAGGGGTTTCTAAAGCTAAGAAGTACCTTGATGTAAGAAATTCCTAGTATTTTTGCTAAAATATACCCATGAGCAACGGATTAGATTTTCAAAAAATAGTAGCCCTTTCAAAAAGAAGAGGGTTTATCTTTCCAGGATCCGAAATTTACGGAGGGCTTGCTAATACTTATGACTTCGGACCTTTAGGTGTTGAAATGCTCCAAAACATTCTAAATGCTTGGTGGAGGAATTTTGTAAGATCCAGAGAAGATATGTTCGGTTTAGACACCTCTATTTTAATGTCTCCCAAAGTATGGGAATCCTCAGGTCATACTAAAAACTTTACTGATGTGTTAATTGATTGTCGAAATTGTCAGCTCAGAACTAGGGCAGATCATTTAATTGAAAACCATTTCGAAGCAAAAAATGAAAAGATTAATGTTGAAGGAAAATCCTTAGATGAAATGGACAAAATCATTATTGGTGAAAAGATTGCCTGTCCAAAATGTGGCTCTCACAATTTTACTCCTGTTAGAAAATTTAATTTACTATTTGAAACAAACGTTGGCATTATCTCGACTTCTCAAAATAAAGTTTACTTAAGAGGTGAGATTGCTCAAGGTATGTTTGTAAACTTTAAAAATGTTTTAGATACCATGAGACCGAAACTTCCTTTTGGGATAGCTCAAATGGGAAAAGCTTTTAGAAATGAAATTACTTTAGGTAACTTTGTCTTTAGAACTTTAGAATTTAATCTAGCTGAATTTGAATATTTTTTTAATCCTGAAAAAACAGATGTTAATACTATGTTTGATTATTGGAAACAAGAAATGGAAGATTTTGTTGTAGGTCTTGGTTTAGACAGAGATAAAATTAGGTGGAGAGTTCATGGTGAGGAGGAAAGATCTCATTACTCATCTAGAACCGAAGACTTAGAATATTTATTTCCTTTTGGATACAAAGAAGTTTTAGGTTTGGCTTACAGAACTGATTTTGACTTAAAAAATCATATGGAACAGTCTGGAACAGACCTTAGGTACACAGACCCAGAAACTAATGGGAAATTTATACCTCATGTTATTGAGCCTACATTTGGTATTAATAGAATATTTTTAGCATTAATGACAAATGCCTACTCTGAGGATTCAGAAGAGAATAGAGTAGTCTTAAAATTAGAAAAAAGTATTGCTCCTTATGTTGCTTCTGTCTTTCCTTTAGTTAGAAATAAACCTGAGATTGTTGAAAAGGCTGAAATGTTATACAAAACTTTAAGAAAAAATTATGCTGTTTCTTATGATTCAAGAGGGAATATTGGAAAAAGATACCTATCTCAAGACGAGATCGGAACTCCTTATTGTATTACAGTTGACTATGACACTTTAGTTGATGATACGGTAACAATCAGAAACAGAGATACCAAAACCCAAGAACGAATTAAAATTTCAGATTTAGCTTCTTACCTTTCTTCTTAAGAATTTTCTTAATTTAATGTTGAATAAAACTTTATAAATTATTTTATAAGAATAAACTTTTTCCTAAAATGTTGTATTCATAATACTTTCGGGTAATCTTGGTGTTGACTAAAAGTGCTTTATGGTGAAAAATGGTACATAAGGGTGAGAAATGGTGAATTATGAAAATGTTTCTAGGCGAATACCAACCAAATTTAACTGATGGGTCAAGGTTAGCCTTGCCAAAGAAACTTAGAGAACAAATCTTAGGTGATGAGGTCGTGTTATCAAGAGGTTTTGAAAAATGCATATTTGTTTATGATAAACAAGATTGGATTATTGAATCTCAAAAACAAATTGATAACCCAATTACTGATTCAAAAACCAGAGATTTAAGAAGGTATATGTTTGCTGCAGCCTCTGATTCTAAACTTGATTCGCAAGGTAGGATTATTGTTCCAACAAACTTACTTTCATATGCTGGTATAGAAAAAGACATCACCGTAATTGGTGCTGGGGATCATATTGAGATTTGGAATACAAATAACTGGAACGAGTACTTTGAAAATGTATCAAACAGTTTAACTGCCTAAGAAGTTATGGAATATCATGAACCAGTACTTTTAAATGAAGTACTAGAAAACTTAAAAGCAGATAAATCTAAAACAATTGTTGATTGCACACTTGGTGATGGCGGTCATTCAATTGAGATTTTAAAAACTGGAGCTTCAGTTATAGGAATTGATTACAACGATGATTCCATTAATAGAGCCAAAAATAGAATTGATAAATTAAACTTAAATCAAAAATTTCTAGCAATTAAAGGTAATTTTAAAGATTTAGACGAATTACTAACTGATAAAGTTGATGGAATTTTGCTTGATTTAGGTTATTCCTCTTTTCATTTAGAAGGTTATCAAAAAGGTGTATCTTTTCAAAAAGATGAGGAGTTGGATATGAGAATCGATACCTCAAGAGGTGTTAAAGCTAAAGATTTATTAAAGGTTTTAGATGTAAATCAGTTAGAAAGAATTTTTAGTGTATTTGGAGAAGAAAGATATTCTAAAAAAATAGCTCAGGAAATTGTTAAAAAACGTGAGGTGAAGGAAATACATTCCACATCTGATTTAGTTCAGATAATAAGAAGTGTTGTTCCTTCACAGCAGGTTTCTAGAATAAATCCCGCAACACGGGTATTTCAAGCTTTGAGAATTGTTGTGAATGGGGAGCTGGAAAATTTAAAACTAGCTATGCCTAAGGCTGAAAATCTAACACTGCCTGGTGGAAGAATTTTAATAATAACTTTTCATTCACTTGAAGAGAAGTTGGTACGAGAATTCTCCAGAGATTTTCAGCCTAGTATAAAGTTACTTGGAAGAGCTCCAATTCTTCCAACAGATCAAGAGGTCTCTAAAAACCCAAGATCTAGAAGTGCCAAACTATATGTCTTTGAGAAAATTTAAAAATAAACCTTTTTATAAACTTTTTTTTGGATTATTAATTGCTAATTTTTTCTTACATGCAATTAATATGAACTTTCAGGCTGTTAAAAGTGCTGAATTTAAAAAATATGAAAATGAGATTTCGGTTTTAAAAGATGAAGTTTCAAATTTAAATTTTAAAGTATCCTCGGGAAGTAGTCTTTTCTTAATAGAAGAGAAAGCTAAAAAACTAGGATTTACTGAGGTAAATTCTGATATCCAGGTTATTTCAACAACATACGCCCTAAATTTGACTCATGAAAATTAATTCCACCGCGGATAATAGAGGAATTAAAATTCTTAGGTTTTTCTTAATTACCCTATTTATTGTCTTTTTAGTAAGACTTTTTTATATCCAGGTTTATAGCCATGAATTTTATCGAAAAAAAGCTATTAATCAACAAACATCAAAAAAGGTTATTGAATCTCAAAGAGGTCAGGTTTTAAGTCGTGATGGTTTTATATTAGCGACAAACAATACTTCTTATATTTTGATTATTGATCCTAGCGTTCAAAAGAATTTAAATGAATCAATTTTAAAACTTTCACAAAATATTGATTTTAAAGATGAAAAAGACAAATCTAGGTTTTTAAGCAAGGAAAAAGATATCGATACCAAATTAAAATATTTTATTTTAAGAAGAAATTTAACACAGGATGAAAGGGATAAAATTCTATCCCTAAAAATTCCTGGAATATATTTTGAAAAAGAGGTTAAAAGATTTTATCCAGAAGGAGAGCTTGCTTCTTCGATTTTAGGTTTTGTTGCAGCATCGAATGAAGAAGCTCAAAAAGGTTACTATGGAATTGAGGGGAGAAATGATCAACTTCTTAAAGGAAGGGCTGGTAGGTTAATCTATGAAAAAGGTGCTTCGGGACAAGTTATTTTATTTGGAAATTACGATAAACATGATTCTATAAATGGAGATTCGATAGTTTTAACCATTGATAGAAGTGTTCAATATATCATTGAGAAAAAATTAAAAGAGGGAGTTTTAAAACATGGAGCTAAATCTGGACAAATAATTGTTATGAACCCTATCAACGGAGATATTTTAGGGATGGCTAATTACCCAAGCTTTGACCCTTATGATCCATATAAAGAATTCCTTGATGATGAAAAGAAGATAAAATCAGAAATAAGAAATAAGGCAATCTCAGATAATTTGGAACCTGGCTCTGTTATTAAACCTCATACTATTGCAACCGCCCTGGATTTAGGTCTTATAAACCAAAGTTTTGAGTTTTACGATGAGGGCCCTATGGAGCTTTATGGAGATACTATCGATAATTGGGATAAAAAACATATTGGTCACGCAAATTTAGAAACTTTACTTCAAAAATCAAATAATATTGGCGCTTCTTTACTTGGTTTAAAAGTTGGTGCTGAAAATTTTCAAAATTATTTTGGAAAGTTCGGGTTTGGAAGAAGTACTGATGTTGATCTTGAGGGAGAAGAAAGAGGTTACCTAAAATCAGGTTATTGGTCACCAATCGATATTGCCTCCGCATCATTTGGACAAGGGTTCACAGCAACACCTCTTCAAGTACTTGCTTCATATACGGTATTTTTAAATGACGGTAACTTAGTAAGGCCAAAAATTATTAAACAAATTTTGAAGTCAGATGGCTCTACCGTTGATTATCCGAATATGATTGAAAAGGGTGCTCTAAAAAAAGATACAGCAAATTTTATGAACAAAATTTTAACTACAAGTTTTGCAAATAATGAGAGTAAGTATTTTAATTTAAAGAAATATAGTATTGCCGGAAAAACAGGGACTGCTCAAATTGCTAAAGATGGAAAGTACCAAGTTGATAAAACAAACGCACTTTTTGTAGGTTACCTAACTAACTCAAAAAAATTTAGTATGATTGTGAGACTTGAAGAACCCTCTTCCAGTACTTTTGCTGCAGAAACAGCTGTTCCACTATGGATGGAAACCGCCTCTGATCTTGTAAACTATTACAATATTCCAACAGATTTTGGAAATTAATTTTCTATTACTTTTAGATTAGTTGTTAAAATTTTAACTTTTTGTAATTTAAAATCTTTTTATATGAACGTGTCTAGAGGTAGGTTTTTTGAAAAACAGGTAAAAGATTATCTTAAACAAAACAACTATAATATTATTTCTTCAAACTTTTATACCCCATATGGAGAGATTGACTTAATCGCTGAGAGGAACAGAAAAATTTATTTTATCGAGGTAAAGTATCTCTCAAAAGATAATATTATTAATCCAATTAAAAAAATTGATATGGCTAAAATAAGAAGAATATTTCTTTCAATCTCTTATCTCAAGAAATTTTGTAAGATATTAAGCTATCAGGTTGATTCCTATTCTGTTTATTTTAAAAAAGGAATTATTACTTTTGAGTGTTTTCCAGACTTACGCCTTCAATAAGGTATTTTTCTAAATCACCGTGGAGTTTTTGAAAGTTAGAATCTTTAGCGATAAATACCCATGAGCCCCCGTAAGACGAAGAGATGCCTGGGTGATAGATATATCTATCATCAAGTACTAAACTTTGAATATCGTATTTCTGTAAGTTCTTATAAAAACTAAACAAATAGACAGCGTCGTCTAGGGATATATTTGTTTCAGTCTTACGTATTACCTTATTATAGAATTCCTTTATATCAAACGGAAAAAATTCTGAGTTTTTGTTTTCAACAGCTTTAGTCATACCTTTTAAGATTTGATGCTGTCTCTTAGCTCTCATTAAATCCGAACCCTCTCCATTATTTCCTTTTCTACTTCTTGCAAATGTAAGGGCTCTTTCTCCACTCATAACTTCAATTCCAGCATTGAAATTTACAGTCATAATTCCGCTGTCTGTATTATTAGGAAAAGTATTATCAGTGAATGAAGTTTTAACTTCAACTGGAACACCTCCAAAAGCATCAACCAACCATCTTATTCCATCAAAATCAATTGTTATATATTTAGTAATTTTTTGGCCAGAAATTTTAGACATCGCATCTAAGAGAGAGTCCATTCCCTGTGTAACTAGAATTGCATTAATCTTGGCGTTATTTTGCCAAATATCTCTAGGAAAAGAGGTAAGTACTGCTCTATTATCTTTTGGATTTATAGATAAAAGTATTAAAGTATCAGTGTTATACCCTCTTTGTCCCTTATTTACTCTTTCAAAACCAATATCTTTTCCTACTAATAAAACATTTATAACTTTATCTTTCTCCAATTCTGATTTAATTTCAGGTTGTTTCTGAGTAACCTTTTCTATAAAAGATCTATTATCTGGCTGATTTTCGGTTCTAAAGAAAAATAAGTAAGTAACAGAAACTAATGAAATCAATATTATAGATATGATTAAGTACTTTATTTTAGAAATGTTCATTTTTAAATTGTATCTTTAAATTCTTAAAATATAAATATTTACTTTTTCAAAAATATAAGTAAGATAAATATATGGCAAAAAAGATTTGTATTGTTGAAGACGACACACATTTATTAGAGAATTATGTTACAGAGCTAGAGCTACTTAAATATAAAGTAGTTACTGTTTCTGATGGTGGAAAAGCTGTAGCTTTTATTAAAAAAGAAAATCCTGATTTAGTATTACTTGATATTATGCTTCCAAATACAAATGGAATAGATATTTTAGAGGAGTTAAGGCAGGATTCTAAATTCCAAGACCTTCCTGTTGTGATGCTTACAAATTATGGTGATGAAGATAACATCAGAAAAAGCCTTGATTTAGGTGCCCTTGATTATCTTAAGAAATATAACGTTACTCCGTCTGATGTAGGGCAAAGATTAGAAAAATATTTGAAATCTGCCCATGAACGAGAATAGAGACTTAGCCCAAAATATTATTGATAAATACAATACAATTCTTGGTGTTTTCCCTGTTTATATTTTTTGCTCCGAAATTCCTGATATCAAAGTAAATAAAAAAGGAAAAGTTGTCTCTATTTATAATGACAAGATAACCTTATTGAAATTAATAAATGCTTTAGAACCATACACCGGCAAATATATTAAAAAATCATTAATGGCAAAATATAAAGATTTGTTTACAGAGGTTGAATCTAAGGAGATATCATGAGAATAGTCTATGAGAATTTTGAATATACCTTTAATCAAGTTGAATTAATTTTACTTGGTTCCTCCCTTTTTTTATTAATATTAACTATAATTTTGTTTTTTAGAGCTTCGAAAAAATCACTTGGACTTCTAAAAGTAAATTTCTTGGATGACCTTGAGTTTGAGAACGACCCAGTTTTACTCTCTAATAAAATTATTACTAGAATTTCCAAAAATTATGATTACTCATCTTATTCTTATATGTTTATCAACTCTACAGAGATTGATTTTAAAATTTTTTTAACTGAAAAAGTCCCAGATACTTACGTAGATGACGTAAAAAGAAAATTATTTGATTCATTTATAGAATCTGGAATTCCATCAGAGATTGAGAATAAAAAAGTTTTAATTACAAAAGAGGGAGTTCCTACAGATTCTAAAGTTAGAAAAGCTTTGATTGATAATTTTCAGGTCCCTATAATTGTTAATGATGTTCTTATAGGGATGTTTTCCTTTGGATCTACAAATTTTATCTATGAACAAAAAAATTTAATAATTGATATTTATGAAGGTGTTGTACGAAGGTTTGGTGAGTTTTCTAAATTTATGGAAACCGTTAAACAAGATCAAGATAGGTTTGAGGATCTTATAAACTCAATGAGAAATCCCGTTGCAATGCTTGGTAAAAATTTTGATCTAATTTATATCAATCCTTCGTTTCAGGATTTACTAAAACTTTCTTCTGAGAAAGACTTTAATATTTTAGATTTTTCAAAAAATATGCCTAAAAATCTTGATCTAGAAAAAACTTTGCAAGAGGTTTTTCTTAAGTCGGAACCAAGACTGTTTAAGAATATAAATTATCACGGATTTATTTATGACGTATCTTTTTTTCCAGTAATGAAATTAGGTAAGGTTGAAGGAGTTTCAATTTTGTTTCAAGAGGTTACTTCCGAATATCAAAATGAAAAAATAAAACAAGAATTTACAGCGATGCTTATTCATGAATTAAGGGCTCCTTTAACTGTTATTAAATCCTCATCTGATTTAGTAATGAAAAGATTTAAAGAATTGGATTCTAAGAAATTGAGTAATATTCTTAAAAGTATCTATTCTTCAGCGGACGGTATGTTGAATTTAGTTTCTGATTTACTAGATACATCTAAACTTGAGATGAATAAACTTCAAATAATGAAGAGAGTAAGTTCCTTAAACTCGTTTATTGAAGATAAGGTATCTTTTTTCCAAAATGAATTAGAGGCAAAAAAGATTAAGCTTACAATCTCTTTAGATAACAAAATTGAAGATTACGCTTTTGATGAAATTAAATTAACTCAAGTTGTTAATAATCTAATGTCTAACGCAATTAAATATACTGATAAAGGCTCTATCAAAGTCAGTACTAAAAAGCTTAAAAATGAAATTCAAATAGATTTTGAAGATACAGGAGCAGGTGTTCCTGACGAGCAAAAATCAAAATTATTTAATAAATTTGTTCAACTTGAGTCATCTATTAAAAATAAACAGAAAGGAACAGGTTTAGGTCTTGTTGTTGCAAAAGGAATTATAAACGCCCATGGCGGAGATATAAAGGTTTTAGACAACAAACCACACGGAGCTATTTTTAGAATAGTTCTACCTGTTGAATAAAGTAAAAAATTATTAAATAATAGGAATATGAATAAGTCTGCCCGAAGTATTCTTTGGTTTAAAGAAATAAATAAAAACGATATACTCTTGGTTGGTGGAAAGGGAGCTAATCTTGGTGAGATGTACAACAATAACATCCCAGTACCCAACGGGTTTGTTGTATCCTCTACAGCTTATTTTGATTTTATTAATAAAACTTCTATTGCTCAAAAAATTAGAACTGAGTTAAGCGGTCTTAATGTTAATAATTCAAAGGATTTATTTGAAGCATCTAAAAGAATTCAACATGCGTTTTTAACAGCTTCGATCCCTGATTATTTAAAAGCTGAGATTAAAGATTATTACCACAATTTATCTGGAGAATATGATAAAAAAGTAGCTGTGAGGTCAAGCGCTACTGCTGAGGATTTACCCGAGGCCTCTTTTGCTGGTCAGCAAGAAACTTATTTAAATATTGTAGGCTATAAAAATGTTATTAATCATGTTTTAAAATGTTGGGCATCTTTATTTGAACCAAGAGCAATTTTTTACCGAACTGAAAAAGGCTTTTCTCATCTTAAAGTAGGAATTGCGGTCCCTGTTCAACTTATGGTAGAGTCTGAGGTTTCTGGAATTATGTTTACAATAAATCCTTTAACCAACAACCCTGGAGAAATTTCAATTGAGGCTGCTTTTGGGTTAGGTCAGCCGATTGTATCTGGTGAGATAACTCCGGATGAATATATTGTTGATAAAAACTCGCTTAAAATAAATTCCAAAAGTATCGTTACTCAAAAAACAATGTTAACTGAAAAAGGTAATGTTGAGGTTTCTAATGTTTTTACTAAAGCTCAAAAATTAGAAGATTTATTTATTGAAAAATTAGCTGAACTTGGAAAAAAGATTGAGTTACACTATGGAAAACCTCAAGATATTGAGTGGAGCTTTGAGAAAAAACATTTATATATTGTTCAATCAAGGCCTGTTACAACAACACAAAATACAGCTAAGTACAAGGAATTAGGTGACGTTAAAATCTCCTCCAAAGTTCTACTTAAAGGAACTGCCGCTAGCCCTGGTATAGCTATGGGTAAGGTTAAAATTTTAAAAAGCGCTAAAGAATTAGATAAAGTTGAAGAAGGAGATATTTTGGTTACTGAAATGACAAATCCTGATTTTGTTCCTGCAATGAAAAGGGCTGCTGCAATTGTAACTGAAAAAGGCGGTAGAACTTCTCATGCTGCAATTGTTTCGAGAGAATTAGGGGTACCGGCAATTGTTGGTTGCGAAATGGTATTGCAAGTTCTTGAAGATGGGGAATTAATAACAGTTGATGGAACCCATGGCTATGTATATGAAGGAAACGTAGTTCCTAATATTAAAGAAAAAACTCCAGAAAAAATTAAAACAAATTTGAAAACTGCAACAAAGGTTTATGTTAATTTAGCAGAGCCAGAACTTGCCAAGAAAATGTCTGAAAGAGAAGTTGATGGTGTTGGATTACTTAGAGCTGAATTTATGATAGCTGAAATGGGTACTCACCCTAAAAAATATATAGAAGAAGGAAAAGAAAAAGAATTTGTTGAGAAATTATCTGAAGGAATTCTTCAGTTTGCTGAAAGTTTTTCTCCAAGACCAGTTATTTATAGAGCAACAGATTTTAAGGCTAATGAATACAAAAATTTAAAAGGTGGTGAAAAGTTTGAACAAGATGAACCAAATCCTATGATTGGTTATCGTGGCGCTGCTAGATATATAGAAAATTCGGATGTATTTAAATTAGAAATAGAAGCTTTAAAAATTGTTAGAAATAAACATGGTTTTAAAAATATTCATTTAATGATTCCTTTTTTAAGAACCGTAGATGAGCTAACTGAGGTTAAAAAAATACTTTCTCAAAATGGATTAGCAAGAGGAGCTACTTTTAAACTTTGGATGATGGTAGAGGTTCCTTCAACTGTAATCCTTCTTGATCAGTTTTTAGAAGAAGGGGTTGATGGTGTTTCAATTGGGTCTAATGACTTAACAATGTTAATTTTAGGAGTTGACCGAGATAATTATAAAGTTGCAAATATTTATGATGAAAATAATGAGGCAGTATTGTGGGCCTTAGAAAGAATTGTTAAAACTTGTGTAAAACATGAGGTAACCTGCTCTATTTGCGGACAAGCTCCGTCTGAATTTCCAGAATTAGTAGAAAAACTTGTTTCTTGGGGAGTAACCTCAGTTTCTGTAAATCCTGATGTGATTGAGAAAACTAGAGAAATAGTGTTTGATTCTGAAAAGAGGGTCTTGCTAAATTCACAAAAATATTCAACTATAGAAGAGAAAAGAAAAGACTTAGCTGCCAAATTAAATATTAATCAGCCAAAAAAAGAAGTTAAAAAAATTAAAACAAAAAAGAAAAAGTAAAATGCCAAAAATTTTAGATATATCAGCACACAAAATTGTAAACTCTAGGGGAAATTATACAATACAAACAAAAATTACCTTAGATAACGGTATAGAAGCTGTGGCAGCAGTTCCAGAGGGCGCTTCAAAGGGAAAGAATGAGGCCATGTCTTTGCCAGTTCCTAAAGCTTTGGAGGTTGTAAATACTGCTATTAAAGATTTACTTGTAGGTGAGGATGTAGAAAATCAAGAGCGAATTGATAACTTAATGCTTACAATGGATGGAACTCCTAATAAGAGAAACCTTGGGGGTAATTCTATTCTTTCTGTTTCTTTAGCTTGTGCTAGGGCTGCAAGTTTAACCAAAGGCCTACCTTTATATTTTTATATTTCTCAGTTATACGATGACTCTAAATCATTTCATGACAAAGTAGTAGAAAAAGGAGAGTATCCAACACCTATATTTAACATTATTAATGGCGGGGTTCATGCAGCTAATAGACTATCTTTTCAAGAATTCATGGTAATCCCTTCAAAGGATTATGATTATGAGAGTGCCTATGATGCAGGTGTTTTAATCTACAACGAATTAAAAAATATTTTAAAAATGAATAATATGTCTACCAATGTTGGAGATGAGGGTGGCTTTGCTCCCGAAGGATTAAATATCTTAAAAGCATTTGAACTTCTTAAAACCGCCACTCAAAAACATTTTAAAGTTGGTAAAGAAATAAATTTTGGATCAGATGTTGCTTCAGGTTCCTTTTATCATAAAGGAGAATATATGATTGCTGAATCAAATTTAAAACTTGACGCTTCTAAGATGAAAAACTTTTATTTAAGTTTGATTGAAAAATATCCTATTAAATATCTTGAGGATCCGTTTGAAGAGCAGGATATCAAAGGATGGCAGAGTTTTTCAGAACAAGAGAAAAAGATAATGGTTTGTGGGGATGACTTGGTTGTAACTAATGTTAAATTTTTAGATGCAGCTATAAGACTTGGGTTGATTAATTCTGTAATTGTAAAACCTAATCAAATAGGTTCTCTAACTGAAACTTTAAATTTTATAAAACTGGCTAAAAAACATAAACTATCAACTGTAATTTCTCATAGAAGCGGGGATACCGCAGAGGATAGTTTTATTTCAGATTTAGCTGTTGGTGTTGCATCTGACTACCTAAAAGCAGGCGCACCTGCAAGAGGTGAGAGAGTAGCAAAATATAATAGAATTTTGGATATTTATTACGAGGTCAAAAGTATTTAAAATATCTTTTGACCTCGAAGGTTAATTGCTTTCCGGGTTATAATCCGGGTCTGTCTTAGGCTCTGACTTCCTTCCCTTCAATCTTACCTTGTTTGCCTGACTACCTATATGAAACTTCTGGCAAGTTGAGCATAAATATATCTCGAGGTGGAATCCTTTGAGATTGTAGCCATCTCTACGCATTCTCTCGAGTTCGTTACGGGCTTGTCTCCAGCTATAGGAAAATTTCCCTGTTTTAGAACAAATTTCCACTTCTGGAAAGTAGCATTCCACATCCTATCTCCTTAATATACTATAAGATATCAAGTTAATTATACTCAAATTTACGTAAAAAGGAAGGTTATTTAATATTATAGGATATATAGTCAGATCCTAGCGGGGTCTCGATTTTAGAAACTTCCTCCGGGGTAAGATTTTCAAAGTATTTTCTAAAACCTCTAATTGAGTTTCCATGACAGGAAACAGCAATGTTGATGTTTTTCTCTTTCATCATAGGTATTATTTCTTCAATAAAATCCTTTACTCGGGACACAACATCATCAAGACTCTCTCCGTTATTAGCTCTTTTGGTATAAGACCTTCGATATTCATTGCATAGAGCTTCATCTTGTAGAAAAAGTTCTAACTTAGATGTTCCTTGTAGATCTCCATAAGATCTCTCTCTAATTCTTTTATCGGTGTGGATTTCTAGGTTCTTAGCTTCTTCGTTTAAGGAAATTGCGTGTTTCATTGTATCAATTGCTCTGATTTGATCTGAGGAAATTAGATAATCAATTTTTTTGTCCTTTAAAATCTCTGCCAAATCTAAAGCTTGTTTTATACCTACTTCAGTTAGCTTGGCATCTCTCCAGCCTGAGAATATCATTTCAGAATTATCTTCTGACTGACCATGTCTAAAAATGTAAAGAATTGGATATTTTGGATCTTCACTCTTTGGCATTGTAGTAACTTCTTTATAGTTAAGTTTCTCAATAGCTTTATTAACAATATCTTGCCCGTATTTATTGTAATAATTAGTTAAATCCATATATCTATTCTATCTATATTTTCTAATGACGCCAGTAACTTTTCCTTGAATAAGTAAATTATCCTCAGTGGTATATATTGGATCCATGTTTGGGTTTGCTGGTTGTAACCTAACCTTCCCATCTTTTTCTCTAAAATAACTTTTTAAAGTTGCAAATCCGTTATCAATAAGTGCTACAACTATATCTCCGTTCTCAGCAGTATCCTGTTTTTGAATAACAACATAATCTCCATTAAAGATTCCTTCATCAATCATAGAGTCCCCTCTAACTTGTAGTACAAAACATTTTTTGACACTAGATACCATATCAGGAGAGACTGTAACAGTTTCGTAACTATCTTCTAAGGCGTCAATCGGTTTTCCTGCTGCAATAAATCCAACTAACGGTAGTTCAACACCAGAAAGAGAGCTCTCAAATTTTTCGGAAATTATTTCAAGTCCTCTTACCGCTCCGTCATATTTTTTTATAATTCCTTTTTTGACTAGAGCATTAATATGTTCGTGTACTGTTGCAAGAGATGAAAGTCCCATTGCTGTTGCTATTTCTTGCAATGTAGGAGAAGTGTTATTTTTCTGAATATACTGAGATATAAAATCAACAATTTCTTTTTGTCTTTTATACAACGTGACAGGTGACATGGGCATTTCCTTTCCAAAAATTATTTACGGTTTTTCTTTGGATATTTTTTTTATATTACCGAATATTTACCAAACATGTCAAGAGGTATTTAATGTTAAAATAATAATATGTTTTATTTAAACTCAGATTTTAAACCAACAGGAGATCAGCCTCAAGCAATTGACAAGCTAACAGCTTATATTGTAAACGGTGATAAATTTCAAACTCTTCTTGGAGTAACTGGTTCTGGTAAAACATTTACTATGGCTAATGTTATTAAAAACATTAATAGACCAACTCTTATAATTTCTCATAATAAAACACTTGCTGCTCAGCTTTATCAAGAATTTAGAGATTTCTTTCCTAATAATGCTGTTGAATACTTCGTTTCTTACTATGACTACTACCAGCCTGAAAGTTATTTACCTCAAAGCGATACTTATATTGAAAAGGATGCTCAAATAAACGATGAGATAGATAAACTCAGGCTTTCAGCCACAACTTCTCTCATGACTAGAAAAGATGTTGTAATTGTTGCCTCTGTGTCTTGCATTTATAACTTAGGTTCTCCGGCCGAATATTCTAAGTGTTCTATAGAGTTAAAAAGAGGCATGAAACTAAGACTTCAAGATTTATTAGTCAGGCTTAATCAAACTCAGTATATGCGAAATGATTTAGATTTTAAAAGGGGTACTTATCGCTTAAAGGGGGATATTCTAGATATTTTTCCGGCCTATTCTGATATTCCAGTTAGGGTAGAAATATTCAACGAAAAAGTTGAGAAAATATATTATTTTGATTATATGAATGGTACCGCTTTAAAAAATAATTTGGGCGAATATTTAGTAGATTTTATAGAAATTTACCCTGCCAAACACTATATCGCACCTATGGAAGATAGGGATACTGCTATGAACCAAATAAGACATGACTTACAAAAAAGAATTGATGAGTACAAAAGTATCGGTAAAGCTTTAGAAGCCTATAGAATTGAACAACGAACAAATTTTGACTTAGAGATGATTCAAGAAATTGGATACTGTAAAGGTATTGAGAATTACTCTAGATACTTTGATGGTAGAAAGCCTGGAGATGCTCCATATTCATTACTTGATTATTTTCCTGAGGATTATTTACTCATAATTGATGAGTCTCACATAACTCTTCCTCAAGTTAGAGGAATGTATAACGGCGACCAAGCTAGAAAACAAACTCTGATTGATTACGGTTTTAGATTACCTTCCGCTCTAGATAATAGACCGCTTAATTTTATGGAATTTTTACAAAGGACTGGTCAAACAGTTTTTGTATCGGCAACACCTGAAGATTATGAGATCAGTCTTTCTGAGGGGAGAGTTGCTGAACAAGTAATACGACCGACCGGTATAGTCGATCCGAAAATCGAAATACTTCCTTCTGAGAATCAGGTTAAAGATTTAATTGAAAGAATAAATGAAAGAGTTGCAAAAGGGGAAAGAACCTTAGTAACCACCATGACAAAAAGAATGGCTGAAGAGCTATCAAATTATTTAACTGAAAAGAAAATTAAAGCAGCTTACCTTCACTCTGATATTGATACTTTAGAGAGAACAAATATTCTAGATGATTTAAGGCGGGGAAATTATGATGTGTTAATTGGAATTAATCTTTTAAGAGAAGGTTTGGATTTACCTGAGGTTACTCTAGTAGCTATTTTAGACGCCGACAAAGAAGGGTTTTTAAGATCTAGAACGTCCTTAATTCAAACCATGGGAAGGGCAGCAAGACATGTTAATGGAGAAGTTATTATGTATGCCGATTCTATTACTAAAAGTATGAAAGCTGCAATTGAGGAGGTTGAAAGAAGAAGAGAAATTCAAATTAAATATAATGAAGATAACAACATCACACCTCAAAAAATTATTAAACCAATTAGAGAAAAATTAATTGATGAGATTATAGAAGAGAAACTAAGCAAAAAACCAAAAAGACTAAAGGCTGTAAATTACGAGGCTTTACCTCCAAAAGATTTAGAAAAAGAATTAAAGAAATTATCTCAAGAAATGGCCTATGAGGCAGACATGTTGAATTTCGAAAAAGCCGCTCAGATAAGGGATGAAATAAAGAAAATCAAGAAAGTTCTAAATCTTGTCTAGTAACCTATAGTATATAATACTTGAAAATACTGCCTAATTTGATAAAATACACTCTAATCTTCCTGCCAGATGTTCAATATGGACAAAAGGAAGTTATCTTTACTATTAAAACGAAATATTAAAAAAATTCAAAATAAGGATTTATACGACTATTTAGATTCTTATTCTCTAAATTCTTCTGAACTATCAATTGCAACCAAGCTTCAGATAAACTCATTTGAGAAAACCCTTCTTGATGTTAGGGACTTAAAGAAGATGTTGAATTTTATATCAAAGGTAACAGGTACCTGTTCTTTTATTGTGTCTAAAGACCATCTCTTTTATTCCGGAAGTGATAGAAATAGTGATTTCACAACCTTTAAAAAGCTTGGAGTTTATAGAAAAACCCTTGAATCTACTAAATTAAACGAATTCTTAAGCAAAGTAAAGGAAAAAGAAATTCTTCATGATTTTAATATTCAAATTGAGCCTAAAATAAATAAGATTCAAATTGAGGATTCTATTCTAATTTCTGTAAAATTACCTAATTCAGATCTTTATCTAGGCTTTTTGGGAAGTATTGACGGAGATATTGATCTTTTAGTTGCAATTTTTAAATATTTACTGAATTCTGTTACTTTCAACGAAAGATTGACCAGAATTTTCAATTAAAATAGTATAATTATCACGTGGATAAGATAATAATTAAAAATGCTAAACACCATAATTTAAAGGGTGTTAACTTAGAAATACCAAAATATAAAATGGTAGTTTTTACAGGGGTATCTGGCTCCGGTAAATCCTCTATGGCCATGGATACAATTTTTGCGGAAGGGCAGAGAAGGTATGTAGAAAGCTTATCGGCTTATGCAAGACAATTTTTGGGAGTCATGGAAAAGCCGGATGTAGAATCAATAGATGGGCTTTCCCCCTCAATTGCTATTGATCAAAAAACAACTTCCAGAAACCCTAGATCAACAGTTGGAACAATTACTGAAATTTATGACTATTTAAGACTTCTTTTTGCAAGAGTTGGGCATCCTCACTGTCCTAATTGTGGAAGAGAGATTTCAAGACTTTCTGTTGATCAAATTTATGGGGATATTAAAAATCTCTTAACTAAAGATTTAAATTTTAAATCTCCAAGAGGGGTAAGATTTATGATTTTAGCCCCTTTAGTAAAGGATAAAAAAGGAGAATACCATTCTTTATTTGAAAACTTAGTAAAACAGGGTGTGGTTAGAGCAAGAATTGACGGAAAAATTAAAGATTTAAATGAAGACTTTACTTTATTAAAAAATAACAAACATACTATTGAAGCTGTTATTTATAGAGGTTCTTACTCAAAAAATACAGCTTCTAACGAATCATTTGATAAGGAATTTAATTCTATTTTAATTCAAAATATTGAAGCCGCAACAAAGATGGGTCATGGTAATGTTTTACTAACTGTAATTAATGATGATGTACACAATTATCCTGAAGAACCAAAAGAAATGGTTGATCATCTATATTCTGAAAATTTTGCTTGTCCTGAATGTTTAATATCATTGCCCGAAGTTGAACCAAGAACTTTTTCTTTTAACTCTCCTCATGGTGCTTGCCGAAAATGTGATGGGCTTGGAACCGAGCAGGTTGTTGATGAAAACACAGTTATAAATCCAAACCTATCAATTTTAGAGGGAGGCATACTTCCTTGGGGAAGATATTTTGAATATGATTCCTGGGTCGCTAAAGTTTTGGAAGCTGTATGTCACGAATATAAAATACCTCTATTAAAACCAATAAAAGAATTATCTCAAGAGCAAATAAATATAGTATTAAACGGTTTTCCAGAAGAAAAGAAATTTCAAATAAGATATAAAAACCAAGAAGGTAAGACTTCGGAATACCAAGCCTCCTATGAAGGTGTTTTGAATTACTTAAAAAGAAAATATAAAGAAACAAAATCGGATAATCAAAAAGAAGAAATTGAAAAATATTTAATCAATGTTACTTGCTCTGAATGTAATGGTGCTCGTCTTAACGAACAAGCTCTGTCTGTTGTAATTTCAAAAAGAAATATTGCAGAGGTTTGTTTATACTCAATTGAAGATTTTGAAAAATGGGTTAAAACTGTTGACGAAATTTTTTCTGATAGAGAAAAGAAAATCTCTGATCCAATTATTAAAGAAATTTTATTTAGAGTTAAGTTTTTAATTGATGTGGGTTTATCATACCTATCCTTGTTTAGATCCTCTGCCCAATTATCAGGAGGTGAGGCCCAAAGAATCAGACTTGCCTCTCAAATTGGTTCTGGTCTATCTGGAGTATTATATGTTTTGGACGAACCTTCAATTGGGTTACATCCAAGAGACCAATCTAAATTAATAAAAACCTTACATCACTTAAGAGATTTAGGTAATACTTTGATTGTTGTAGAGCACGACAACGAAACTATGCTTGAATCAGATTATGTAGTCGACTTTGGTCCTGGAGCTGGGGAGTATGGAGGTAATGTTATCGCTCAGGGAACTCCAGAGGAGCTTATGGAAAATCCTAACTCAATTACAGGTAAATACTTATCTGGAAAATTAAAAGTCGGCCATAAAGGTTTTTATGTTCCGGAAGAACAAAAACAAGCTGGTAAAACTTGGTCGGGTGAGTATATAAGTTTAAAAAACGCCCATGGAAGAAATTTAAAAAATGTTGATGCTACCTTTCCTCTGGGAAAACTTATTTCTATAACCGGAGTTTCTGGCTCAGGAAAGTCTACTTTAATAATGGATACTTTTTTAAGACAGTTAAGGCAACATTTCGGTTTAAAAAATGAAGAAAAACCTGAACCTAATGATGGTATTTATGGTATGGAAAATTTGGATAAGATAATCTCTATCGATCAAAATCCTATCGGAAGAACCCCAAAATCTAACCCAGCTACTTATACTAAGGTTTTTGATGATATCAGAGAACTGTTTGCACAAACAGAGGATTCAAAAATTAGAGGTTACCAAGCTGGAAGATTTAGTTTTAATGTAAAAGGTGGTAGGTGTGAGGCTTGTTTTGGTGAGGGTCAGGTAAAAATTGAAATGCAATTTATGCCTGATGTTTATGTAAATTGTGAAGTTTGCGAAGGAAAAAGATACAACAAAGAAGCTTTAGAGATAAATTATAAAGGTAAAAATATTTCTGATGTTTTAAATATGAATGTCTCTGAGGCTGTGGACTTTTTCAAAAATATTCCTTCTATTAAAAAGAAACTACAAACTTTAGATGATGTAGGTTTAGGATATATTAAGCTTGGTCAGCCAGCTCCGACTCTATCAGGAGGAGAAGCTCAAAGAGTTAAACTTGCAACTGAGCTTGCTAAGAGATCTACAGGTAGAACCTTATATATTTTAGATGAACCTACGACCGGTTTACACTTTGCAGATTTAGAAAATCTTATTTCTGTATTAAAAAGACTCGTAGCAGTTGGAAATACTGTTGTTGTTATTGAACATAACTTAGATATTGTTTTAAATTCAGATTATATTATCGACCTCGGCCCTGAGGGCGGCGAAAAGGGTGGGCAAAAAGTTTTCGAAGGCTCTTTGAGTGAGTTACTAAAAGATACAAAATCACATACAGCAGAAGCCCTACGAAGGATATATAAATTATAATAAGAACATAATATATTAATGAATTACTAATCTCCAATTCATATTTTGTTTGATTAAAATCATAAAATACTCTTTCATTCTTTTTATCCATGTAAACAATTTCTTCTGAGAATGGAAGAACTCTGTTACCGTCGTTTAAAAAAATAGTTGAAAAACCATTATTTACAATTTTAATTGGTTCTTGATTTGAAATTAGGTTTATTACATTAAAGCTAAAATTATTGGATGCTGTATATTTTTTTTCAAAATCTAATACGTTTGTATTTATTGGAAAATCAACTTCAATTTGTTTGCCTTCGGAGTTAACCTTATACATTCCAGCTGGAATTGGGTATTCTGAATCAATTCCTTTTCTTACAAATGTTATATGATTTAAATCAAGTTTGGAAAAATAATCAATTTCCGAAGTGGCGCCCCATGTAGGATCAACTTGAATCCAGCCTAAATTTGGATCATAAAATTCAGCCCAGGAATGAAGTTTATCTGATGAGCTAATTTCTATATTTATAGGTTTTTTAGTTGGGTCGTCTGAGAAAGCATAACCATTTATTTCTCTTGCAGGTATGCCCATACTCCTTGCAATAGCTATAAACGAATCAGTAAATTCCATGCACCCCATAAGGGTTTCTCTTTTTAATGCTTTAAGTGCTCCGTGTCTTTCAACTTGAGAATCTTTACCAATTTCAAAATTATAATTATAGTTTTCAGTTAAAAAATCATAAATTTTTTTGGCATTTTGTACTACACTTATCTTTTCATCTTTTAGTGTGTTGCCGATATCTCTTATCTCTTCAGAACTTGATTCCCAGTATATTTGAGATCGGGTATAAGTTTCGGTTATATTGTCAGGAATTTCAGAAAAGAAACCTCCCCCGCTCGTGTCTATTTGATTTCCATAGATTCTAACTGATCCTTTAAAATTTATTTCTAGTTTTGATTTTGGATTTATCCTGTACTTTGCTAAATAATTTCCATCTTCATCAATTCTTATATTGGTAGGTTTTGGGTTTAATTCTTTAAAGGCAATTTCCTGATATTTTAAAATGTCAGGAATTAAGGCAATTTCTTTATTTACGAACCAATTTGAGTCATTTCCAAGCTCATACTTTATATTGAAGTTTATTATTTGATATTCACCAAAAGAAGCTGAAATAGCTTGATCCAATGAAGAATTATTTTTAAAGGTATAAATTATATTTTCACCTCTTTCTTCTTTTTCATAATTTGTAGGTGAAATAAATATTAGCTGTCCGAAATCTTTAGGAACTGTGATTGAGATATTTAAATTTTTGACATTATTTTTAGGAATTCTAGGTAAATTAAAAAAATATATTGATCCTATCTTTTTAATTAAATCTTTAGATTTGTAATTAATTTCAAGATTATTTACTTGATTTTTTCCAATTTTTACACCTCTTAATGGAATAACAATTCTTTTGGTATTTTCCTCATCAATCTCTTTAAATTCAACTGCCCCCTGAGAATCTTTAGCTACTAAATCATAATAATTATATTCTTCTAGGTTTTGAGTAAATGATGTAACTGAAAGCTCGTTTTCAAGATTAATAATACCGATTTTCTTATCAACTAAGACCTCGTTATCTTTGCCTACTGAGTAATTAAAATTCAAATCTAACAAAAACTGTTCGTTTATTGCAAATACCTCGGTATTTGTTATAAAAATTATCGCTATAAAAATAAACAATTTCTTAAGTTGCTTCACTTCTATATAATACAATTAATTATGGTAAGCGACAAATTGAACGCAAAATTAAATAATCTACCGACTGTGCCTGGGGTTTACAAATACTTTGATATAGAAGGAAGGGTAATCTATGTTGGTAAAGCTAAAAACTTAAGAAATAGAGTTAAATCCTACTTTAGAATTAAATTTGATGAAGATACCAAAACTAAAGCTTTAGTTGAAAATATCCATGATTTAGAATATATTGAAGTTTCAACCGAACTCGAAGCCTTAATTTTAGAAGAAAAACTAGTCAAGAAGTTTCAGCCTAAATATAATATTCTTTTAAAAGATGATAAGTCTTTTTTATACATTGTCTTAAGAAACGATCCTGTAAAAGTCGGAGATTCTTTAATTAACTTTCCTGTAGTATTTTCAGCTCGAAAAACTGACTTACAGTCTAAAGATATTTACTTTGGACCATATCCTCGGGCTGAGGTTGCAAAGTATGTTTTAAGAACCTTAAGAAAAATTATTCCTTTTAGAGATTGTTCAAAATCAAAATTCAGAAATTATCAAAAATTAGGACAACCTTGTTTATACGGTCATATAGGTTTATGCCAGGCTCCTTGTAACGGTAAGATATCTAAAACAGATTATTTAAAAGATATCTCTAAAGTTAAAAGATTTTTAGACGGCAGGTTTAAAAAAATTATTGATGATGTTGTTTTAGAAATGAAGGACGCGTCAAAAAAAGAAGAGTTCGAAAAAGCTGCAAAATTAAGAGATATTATCAAAAAATTTGAATATCTTACAATAAACACTTCAAAAATAGATTCTTTTGTTGAAAATCCTCTTTTGATTGAGGATATTATTTCTAAATCGCTTGATAATCTTTTAAAGTATTTCCCAAATTTGAAGGAGTATCCTGAAAGAATCGAGTGTTATGATATTTCAAATTTATCAGGAAAAGAAGCTACCGCTTCAATGACTGTTGCTCTAAATGGAAGATTAACAAATAGAGAGTATCGAAGATTCAAAATAAAATTTAAAAATACCCCTGATGATTTTTCTATGATGCAGGAGGTGTTAAAAAGAAGATTTAAAAGAGCTTTAATAGATGATTCTTGGAAGTTACCTAACTTAATAGTTTTAGACGGAGGAAAAGGTCAGTTAAGTGCCGGAAATCAAGTTTTAAAAGAAATGGGAATTGATGTTGCAATGATCTCGTTAGCTAAAAGAGAGGAAATTTTAATTTATATGGATGGTGATGAGTTTGTTGAAGTAAAGTTAGATAGAACTGATGAATCCTTAAAATTAATTCAAAGATTAAGAGATGAGGCACACCGTTTTGCTAAGAAATATCATCATCATTTAAGAGTTAAAAAACTTCTTGAGAATTAACAAAGTTTTAATCTTTTAAAATAAATTGTTATTATAAATTAATGAAAAGATTTATTAGATACTTAGTTTTTTCAAGCATATCCTTTTATTTGGTATTTATCTTATATTTTCCTTTTGAGATATTAGATAAAAGACTAGGAATTTTTTATCTTTTTGGAATTATTTTAGGAACTAGTCTATTTTCCAGAGTATTGATGAGGGTAATTAAGCTTCCAACAACAGGTCCCATTTTTCTTATCTTAAACACTTTTGTTCATACTTTAACTTTATACTTTGGAGCAATTTACCTCAAAAAGTTCAATTTTTTAGCTTTAAATTTCAATAAAATCGAGCTTTTTGATATAATAACTATACCGACAGTCTTTCTTGAGAGATATACGTCTTTGGTAATGTTTTCAGCCCTATATTGCATTATTTTTGGATTTTTGTATTTCATAAGCTGGACCAGTCACCATAAAAAATGAACCTAGAATTTTTTAAAATATTAGAAATAGTTTTAGCAATCTTGCTAGTACTAGTAATAACAATTCAAACCAAATCTAACTCCTTAGCCGAGTCTGTTTCTTCTGCTTTTAGTTTTAATAGAACCAAGAGAGGTGTTGAGAAAATCATATTTTATTTAACAATTGTCTTGATAATTGCATTTTCTTTAAACACAGTCTTTTTGCTTCTAAATAAATAATTATGAATATCTTAAATCTAAAAGGGGGAAAATCCTTGTTAGGAGATGTCGAAGTTTCTGGCTCAAAAAACTCAGCCTTAAAGATTTTAATTGCATCCCTTTTTTCTCATGAGGAAATAACTCTTTCAAATATTCCTAAAATTAAATCAATTCAAAATGAGCTCAAAATCATGGAATCGCTTGGAAGTAAGATTGAATACTACAACGATAATTTTTTAAAAATTGATAATTCAAAACTTTCATCATTTGAAATTCCTGAGGAATTAGGAAAAAATTTAAATACTTCTTATTTATTTGCTGGTCCTTTATTATTCAGATTTGGTGAGGCAAAAATACCAATGCCTGATTCAGGGATAGAGTCAATCGAAAAATTTTTAAATACCTGGGCTTGTTTAAATGTTGAAATTAATTTTGATGATAAATTTATATATTTAAGATCTGATAATTCAAAACCATCAGAAATTGAGATTAGCAATTCATCTCATATGGCAACAGATAATGCAATTCTTTCTACAATTTTTTTAAATGGAACTTCAAGGATTATAAATATATCTGAGGCGATTGAGGTGAAGGACTTAATAGATTTTTGCAATTTGATAGGAGCCCAAATTGAGTATGAGAATAAGAAAGTTTTAAAAATTACTGGCAAGAACCATTTCAAAGGGTGTAGTTTTGAAGTTGTGTCAGATTTAAGCGAAGCTGTATTTTTTACAGTTTTAAGTTTAATTACAAATGGAAACTTAGTTATTAAAAATATTGATAAAACTCATATGTCCTTTTTGATGTCATTTCTTAATAAAATAGATGCCAACTACGAATTTATAAATAATAATGAGTTTAGGGTGTGGAAGAAATCAGGTAAGTTAAAATCTTTTGAGATCACAGCTTCTTCTTATCCAAATATTACAACAGATTTTGTTCCTTACTTTGTTGTTTTAGCTTTATTTTGCGATGGTGAGTCTAAGATATTTGATAAAAGTTATAAAAATAAATTCGAATATATTTATCAATTAAATAAGTGCAATACCAAAATCAAAATATTTGAGGGAATTAAGGATTACGAAAAATGTGAAATAATAATTAATAACCAAGAAAATATTAACTTATCAAAATATAAAGTAAATTCTTACTATAATGGAGTAGTATTTTTTCTACTGGCTTTAGGACTTGAAAATCAAGTTGAGTTTCTCGAATATGAGTTACTAGAGTCAGAATTTGAAAAACTCTTTAGTAAGGTAGTAAAATTAGGAGCAGATATACAATATGCTTAACGACTTAATTTTATTATTTATAAGTTTTGGAATTTCAGTTGTTATGTACCCTCTATACATAAAATTTTTATATAGATTTCAATTGGGCGAGGAGATTAGAGGTGATGGTCCCCAATCACATCAAAAAAAATCAGGAACTCCTACAATGGGAGGAATGGTTATTCTTATTTCTGTATTTTTAACTACATTATTTTTTAACCTAAATATTACCCAAACAATTTTTCCTTTGTTTATTATTGCTTTATCTGGTCTTTTTGGAATTATTGAAGATCTAACAAAAATATCTGCCAAAACTGGCTATGAGTTTTTTAAATTTAATCCCGCAAACAATTTTTTAATCAAAAATTTTAAGAGAATTTTAAATTTTATATTTGGAAAACCTGCAGAACTTTTTGTTGAATTTTGGAGAATGCTTGGATCCAAAACCGATAAAGGGCTTCAGAGTTATCAGAAATTTCTAATTCAAGCAGGAATTGCAGGATTTGTGTCCTACTGGACTTATTTTAAACTAGGTTGGGATTATATCTGGTTTCCGTTTATTGAAAATATTACTATTGGTTACTTTTATCCAATTTTTATTTTCTTATTTTTCTTTTTAGTATTAAACTCAGTTGCAATAACTGACGGTCTTGATGGCTTAGTAGGAGGACTTTCCTTAATTTCTTTTACAGCTTTTTGGGTAATTTGTTCGTTTTTAGATTACAAATCTTTGTCGGGGTTTATAGCTACTTTTATTGGAGCTCTTTTAGTTTTCTTATACTTTAATGTCTTCCCAGCAAGACTTTTTATGGGAAATGTTGGAAGTCACATTCTAGGCGCAGCCTTGGCTTTAATCCCAATTCTAATTCATAGGGAAATACTTATATTTATTATTTACATTGTTTTCCTCATTGATGGTCTCTCTAGTCCATTACAATCTTTCTTTTTTAAATTAACTGGAAAAAGAATTTTTTTGATGGCTCCAATTCATCACCATTTTGAGATGAAGGGCTGGCCTGAAACAAAAGTTACTTTAAGATTTTGGATTTTTGGAATAATAGCTGCATTGCTGGGTGTTTTTGTAGCTCTATTATAAAAATGAAAAAATTATCTGCCTTTTCAAATCAACTTCTAAATATTCACTATATAAAGACAAATCCGTTAATAATGGTAATTATTTCTTTATTAACAATTGGTGTTTACTTCATTTTTAATTCAACTGTAGTATTGTCGCTTGAGCTGTTTAATAATCCGTATAGATTTGCATTTCTTCATCTAGCTTGGGTTTTTGTTGGCTTAATCTTATTTAGTATTTTCTTTAACATAAATTTATATTCCTTTAGAAAACATTCTTTCAAAATTTATTTAATTTCTTTAGGATTTTTAGCAATTCTTTTCTTTTCAAGATTTTTAGAATGCGGTACAGTTCCTTTTGCACCTTGTGTTAATGGTGCTGTAAGATGGTTTTCATTTAATCCAGAACCTCTTCCTGAAATACCTGTAATTGGAAGAATTCAGTTTCAGCCATCTGAACTTGCAAAACTTGCTTTAATTCTTTTTATCTCTTATTTGTTTACGAAAGAGACTTTAAATGTTGATGAAAGAATAAAAAGAATCGGTTTAGCTACTTTCATTATTGGGTTTATGGTTTTCTTTCAACCAAATAAATCAACAGCTCTTATTCTGTTTAGTATCGTCTTGTCTATGTATTTGGCATATGGTCAGAAATTGAAATATTTGTTTTATCTCATACCTATTTTAGTAATTATATTTTTATTTTTTATCTTTAATAACTCTTACTCTTTAAAAAGAGTTGAGACTTTCTTAGATATGAGTACTAATAAAGACCAAAATTATCATCAGGAACAAATTATGATTTCATTAGGAAGTGGCGGAGCCTTTGGAGTGGGTCTTGGTATGTCTCGGCAAAAGTTTTCATTTTTACCTGAAATTTTTTCAGATTCTATTTTTGCAGTTGTTGGAGAAGAAACTGGTTTTTTTGGTTCTATTATCCTAGCTTCTTTACTATTTTATCTAGTTTATTTAGGTTATGATTTAGCGCTTAAACAAACAGATATGTACTACAAATTAATTACTGTTGGGATTTCAACATGGGTTGGAGTTCAAACTTTAATAAATTTGTTTGCGATGGTGGAGTTAATTCCTCTCACCGGCGTTCCTCTTCCATTAATTTCTTATGGCGGCTCTTCTACCATTTTTTTGATGATTGCGCTTGGTATACTATGTAATATCTCTAAAAATGTCTATGAAAGAAAATTTAGATAAAAAGAAAATAATTTTTTGTGGAGGTCATCATACATCCTCACTTCCTTTGATAGACTCTTTATTAGATGAAGGTAATTTTGAATTAGTTTTTATAGGTAGAAAAAAAGCCTTTAAGGATGATAAAAATGATTCCTTGGAGTTTTTAGATATCTCTAAAAGAGATATTAAGTTTTATGATTTAAAAACTGGTAAATTTTATGGAAAAAATCCTCTAAATATCGTAAAAGTAATCGGTGGTTTTTTTCATGCTTTTTATTTACTTTTTAAAGAAAAGCCAAATTTAATAATATCTTTTGGTGGTTATATTGCAGTACCTGTTGTTTTGGCTGGTTTTATTTTAAGGATAAAAATAATTACCCACGAGCAAACTGTGGTTACTGGTTTGGGAAATAAATTTATAGCTTTGTTTGCAAATAAAATTCTTTTAACTTGGCCTAACTCCCTTAAATACTTTAATTCCAAAAAGGCAGAAGTAATTGGCCTTCCTTTAAGAAAGTCGCTTTTTCAAAAACCTAAAGAAACATTTGAGATTAATAAAAAACTTCCGACAATCTTTATAACTTGCGGTAAAACAGGTTCTCATATTATAAATGAATTTGTCTTAAGCAATTTAGGAGATTTACTTAAAAAATTTAATATTATTCATCAAGCGGGGGACTACTCTGTAACCAACGATTATCAAAACCTTAAATTTGTTTATGAGAGTTTAGAGAAGAAAGATAGAGGAAATTATCATTTGTTTAAATTTATGTTTGATGAGGAAGTTTTATCTGCATTTACTTCTTGTGATTTTGTAGTCTCTCGATCGGGAGCTCATACAATCTATGAAATTATCCATTTTCAGAAAAAAGCAATTTTGATACCGATTCCTTGGGTCTCTCACAATGAACAGTATCTCAATGCTAAGATTGTTCATAATTTGGGGCTTGGATTGATACTTGAAGAAGAAACTTTAAATTTAGATAATTTTTTATCGTACTCAACAAGAATTTTAAATAAAAGTAATATATCAGAACAACAAAATCGTGAAATTATAAAGTTTGATGCAACCAAACTCTTTTTAGATGAGATTTCAAGACAATTACAGTAATAATTATAAAAAAAAGAAATATTTTATTTTCGTTTTAATTGTAGGCCTTTTCGTTGTGTTTTTAAACATATTTAAAATAAATAAATTTTCTTTCGTTGGAGATACTCAATATTTAGACATTCAAAAGTTGAAAATTCTTAGTCTTAATTTACTAAAAGATCAGCCAATTTTTTGGCATGATAAATATCTTTTTCAAGAAAAAGTTAAATCTGAATTTCCTCAGGTTAAAGGAATTTCTTACAAAATAGTAAATTCCGATACTTTAGAAATTAATATTGAAGCTGAGGATATTTGTTGTGTTATAAGCGATGTCAAAGAAAAAAGTTATGTAATTTCAAAAAATGGAAACGTGTTAAGAGATTACGATGGGGTTAATTCTTCTGATATTAAAATAAAATCATCAATGAGCTTAACGTTGTCTGAAAGTCTTGATAAAAATTTAACAAACTTATTGTATTTAATTGTTATTAAAAATGTTAAATTTGATGAAGTAAAGGAAAATGAATTTTATCTTGAAAAAGATTTTATTTATTTCTATACTTCAGATTCCAAACAAGTAATTATTAATGAAAATACTGACCTAAAAAATTTTAGTGAAAATTTAAAAAGCATGAAATCTTATTTACAACAAAATCAAAAAAATTATAGTATATTAGATTTTAGATTTGAGAAAATTGTAGTTAAATAATAGTAGAGCAATGAAAGATTTTTTGATAATATAAAATTTATCTTATGGCAAAAGAAAACGTAATCTCATCAATTGATGTAGGATCTTCAAAAATAAGTTCCATAGTCGCATTTTTATCTGAAGGTAAAATATCTGTTGCCGGAACTTCTGGAGCTTCTGAGGCTAAAGGAGTTGGAAAAGGTGCAATTATAAATATTGACGATGTTGTTAGATCTATTGAAAAGAGCACAAATCGAGCTAATAGAATGTCTACCCATGAAATTTCATCTGCTTTTGTTTCAATAAATGGTTCCCATATAGAATCCATAAACTCTCATGGTGTGGTTGCTATTACAAACGAATCAGGTGAGATTACAAGACAGGATGTAGATAGAGCTTTAGAATCAGCTCGGGCTACAAATTTATCAAGTTCTAGAGAAGTTATACACGTTTTACCAAGAGATTTTAAAGTTGACGATCAAGACGGCATTAAAGATCCGGTTGGAATGTCTGGAAATAGATTAGAAGTTCAAACAACAATTATTCATGTCTCTGCAATGGTTGCTAAAAATTTACGAAAATGTCTTCACAGTATTGGAATAAATATAGAAGAGTTAGTTTATACAGGTATTGCATCTGCTGAAAGCGTTTTAACAGATTCTGAAAGAGAACTTGGTGTATTGTTAATAGATATTGGTTCCCAGACATCCTCAATTGTTGTTTATATTGAAGGAGGTCCGGTATTTTGCACAACAATTCCTATTGGTGGTAAACATATAACAAATGATATTGCTATTGCTCTTAGAGCAAATATGGATGTTGCAGAAAAGATAAAAATTAAATTAAGTACCGAAAGAGATTATAAACCTTCATCATTTGAAAGTGCCAAATTTAACGATGTGTTAAATCCTGTAGAGTTTGGTTTAGAAGGTGAAGCAATTTCAAAAAGATTTTTGTACTCAATTATTGATCAAAGATTAGATGAAATTTTCAATTTAGTTTTAGCTGAGTTAAAAAAGAATTCCTTAATAAATTACATTCCAGCTGGAGTAGTTTTAACTGGAGGTGCTGCTAAAACTGCTGGTATAGAAAAGGTTTGTAAATCTATTTTGAAGCTTCCTGTAAAAATTGGTTATCCTAAAGGACTAGAAGGTTTAATTGATGAAGTGTCAGATCCTGAGTTTGCGTGTAGTGTTGGAATGATAATTTATGGTTCTAAAAAATTTCGTCAAAAAAATCTATTGTCACCATCGAAATCTAATGATATTGTTAAATCCATAATACAAAGAATAAAAAATTTTCTGCCCTAAAAAAATATGAAATTAAAACCTGAATCGGACAGTAAGGCAAAGATTAAAGTCATTGGTGTAGGCGGTGCTGGGTGCAACGTTTTAAACACAATGATTTCTGAATCAAGGATACAAGGCGTAGAATTTATCGCTATCAATACTGATATTCAAGCATTAGCTACAAACAGAGCTCCCATTAAAATTGAACTAGGAAAACAACTTACATCTGGTTTAGGAGCTGGTTCCAAACCGGAGATTGGTGAAAAAGCCGCTAAAGAATCTGAAGAAGAAATTAGAAATATTTTAGAAGGCGCTGATATGGTTTTTATAAGCGCTGGAATGGGTGGTGGAACCGGAACAGGAGCTGCTCCTGTTGTCGCAAAGATTGCTAAATCACTAGGAGCCTTAACTATTGGTGTTGTTACCAAACCATTTAGCTTTGAAGGTGCAAAAAGATCTCAAAATGCAGAGTATGGAATAGAAAATATGAAAAGAGAAGTAGATGCTCTTATTACTGTTCCAAACCAAAAATTGCTCGAATTAAATGATCCAAAACTTTCTTTTATAGATGCATTTAAAATATCAGATAGTGTTTTATCTCAAGGTGTCCAAGGAATTTCAGATTTAATTGTTTTACCAGGACTTATTAACGTAGACTTTGCTGACGTTTCAACAGTTATGAGAAACTCAGGAACTGCTCTTATGGGAATTGGAATAGGAAGTGGGGAAAATAGAGCTGAAATTGCTGCAAAGCAAGCTATCTCATCACCATTACTTGAAGTTAAAATTGATGGCGCTAAAGGAATTGTTTATAACATTGTTATTAGTCCTGATGTTTCAATGGTTGAAATTGATAAAGCTTCAAAGATTATTACCGAGTCTGCATCTCCTGAAGCTGAGATTATCTATGGAACTTCAATTGACGAGTCGTTGAATGGACAAGTTAAGATTACAGTTATTGCAACTGGATTTGATAATGGTTCTTACGCCTATCCTACTGTTACTAGAGACACCATCAAACCATTTAATACTACACCAATAGATTATTCATCTGAGAGATACTCCCCATCAAGTTTTAACGACGAAGAAGACCTTCCAGTAGTAACAGGAAGTAATACCTACTCACCTTCTTCTACTAGACCAAGGTATGTCCCTGAAGAACCTCAAGTAGTCTCTCACACACCTCAGGCCCCTTATGTACCTCAAGTTCAAGCACAAACACCGCCTCAAGCTTCAGTTCAACAAGAACCTGTTAAAAGAGGTTTTTTTGGAGGTTTTTCAGCATCCACAACTCCTCAAAATACTCCCCCAGCAAACCAAAGAGCTGCTGAATATAACGGAATTAACCCCTCTCAATTTGAAGAAGAAGAGGATGATAACTACGAATCTCAATCAAATGACGATGATTACATGGTCCCTCCATTTTTAAGAAATAGAAGATAAATTTCCTTCGTATAAAATTTGGTTATTTTTTTTATTCATTACCTTATTTTTTTGATGCTCTTATTTAATTAAAAAAATCAATACTTGATTTGTGAAATTTTAAAAAGTAAATTTACCTGTAAGTATAAATTTAGGGGTTTTCTAAATTAGTTTATCTTAAGCAGTGTGAGATAAATTAGTTTAGAAAAATATCTGCCATGTCACAAGAAAGTGTGAATTCCAATAGTGCGCCATCTGTTGGGTACGCTCCTAACAAAGTATTTACAGTGACCAAAAGAAACGGTCAGGTAGTTGATTACGATGTCAAAAAAGTCGTGAATGCAATTTCCAAATGTTTCAACCAAACCAAAGAAGGTGGTGAGGTTGATGCTATGAAAGTTGCTATCAAAGTTGACAAGGAATTAAACTATATCATGGCAAAATCAGAATTTAATTCTGTTTTTGTTGAAAAAATTCAAGACTTAGTTGAAAAACACTTGATGCTTGAGGATTATGTTGTTTCTGCAAAGTCATATATTCTTTACAGAAGTGAAAGAAACAAATCAAGACCTGCAACTGAATTAGTCACCCCAGAATTAAAAAATTTATTCAGTGAATCGAAAAAGTATTTTAGAAATCCTTTAGCTGAGTTTGTTTACTATAGATCCTATTCAAAATGGATTGAAGAAAAAGATAGAAGAGAAACTTGGGTTGAGACAGTTCAAAGATTTATGGATTACATGAGAGAAGAAATGGGAACAAAATTAACAGAAATTGAATACGCAAAAATTCATGCTGCGATTTTAACTCAAAAAGTAATTCCTTCTATGAGACTTCTTTGGTCAGCAGGTCCTGCTGCTAGAAAAACTCATGTTGCGGCGTACAATTGCTCTTTTATTGCAATTACTGATTTAAGAGATTTTGCTGAAATAATGTATGTTGCAATGTGTGGGACTGGTGTTGGTTTTTCTGTAGAAAATAAATTTATAACAAAACTTCCAGAAATCACGCCGCAATCAGGTGAAGTAATGCCAACTCATATTGTTGAAGATTCAAAAGAGGGTTGGGCGGATGCTTATCACTTAGCTCTTAAAACTTGGTTTGAGGGAAAAGATATCTCGTTTGATTACTCAAAGATTAGACCAAAAGGTGCCAGACTTCATACAATGGGAGGAAGAGCCTCTGGACCTGCTCCGTTAATTGATTTAATGAACTTTTCTAAAGAAATAATTTTTAAGAAACAAGGGCAAAAATTAAGCTCGTTAGAAGTTCATGATATTGCTTGTAAGGTTGGAGAGATTGTAATTATGGGAGGTGTCAGAAGATCTGCCATGATTTCATTATCCGATTTAGGGGATGAATCACTAAGACATGCTAAAGACGGGCAATTCTGGAATACAGCTCCTCAAAGAATAATGGCAAATAATTCAGCAGTTTACGAGGTAAAGCCATCCTCTCAAGATTTCTTAAAAGAATGGACTTCTCTTGCTGTTTCCGGTAGTGGAGAAAGAGGAATCTTTAACAGAGGAAATCTCTTAAATCAAATTCCTCAGAGAAGGATCGATGCTTTTGATGCAAACGGAGTTTTTGATTGGGGAACAAACCCTTGTGGTGAAATTACTTTAAGATCAAAGCAATTCTGTAACTTAACAAGTATTGTTGTTAGAGAAAGCGACACCTTAGAGACTATGCTTGAGAATATCGAGCTTGCAACTATCCTTGGTACTTACCAAGCCTCCCTAACCAACTTTCCATATCTTTCTAAAGAATGGAAAGAAAACTGCGAGAAGGAAGCTTTACTAGGGGTATCTCTTACTGGTTATTTTGATAATTCTCTTGTTAGAAATGAGTCAGTTTTAATTGCCATGAGAAATAAAGCAATTGAAGTAAATAAAGAGTATGCAAAGAGATTTGGAATTAGCCAATCAACTTCTGTAACTTGTATAAAACCTTCCGGTAATTCTTCACAACTTCTTGATACAGCATCTGGTATGCACCCAAGATATTCTGACTATTACATTAGAAGAGTAAGAGTATCATCAACCGATCCTCTTTATAAAATGATGAGGGATCAGGGTGTTCCTTGCAAACCTGAAGTAGGTCAGACAGAGGAGAACGCAACAACTTGGGTATTAGAGTTTCCAGTAAAAGCTCCAGAAGGCGCTATTGTTAAAGACGATGTCTCTGCAATTGCTATGCTTGAAGAATGGAAGAAATTAAAGGTACATTTTACCGAGCATAACCCATCAGTCACTATTTATGTTGGAAATGATGAATGGATAAGTGTAGCAAACTGGGTCTATGAGAATTGGGAAATTGTTGGAGGATTATCCTTCCTTCCAAGGGCTGACTTTGTGTATCAATTAGCTCCGTACGAAGAAATTACCAAGGAACAGTATGAATCTTTAGCTGCTGGAATTCCTGAGATAGATTTCTCCTTAATGGTTGCTTATGAATCTGAAGACCAAACTCAAGGTTCAAAAGAGTTAGCTTGTGCTGCTGGGAATTGTGAAATCTAACCCCTTGGGTTAGATTTCTTGCTACGCAGTGTAAATCTAAGCCTTGAACTTAGATTTCTTGCTACGCAGTGTAAATCTAAGCCTTGAACTTAGAGTTCTTGCTCTGCAGTGTAAATCTAAACCTAAACTTAGATTTCTTGAAAAAGAGGCGAAGAAGTTTTTCTTCGCCTCTTTGTGTTTGCATTTAAATTTCAATGATAAAGTTGTATAATTTGCACATGTTTAGAGATATCGAGACAATTCCAGATTTCCCAAAATATGAAAGAGAAACCTTAGACCATTGGTCTAAATTAGATCCTGTTTCAAAGTTAAAAGAATTAAGAAAAGATTCTCCTGAATTTGTTTATTACGATGGTCCGATAACCGCCAATGGAAGGCCTCATTATGGTCATGCTGTAACTTGGACCATGAAAGATATAATTCCTAGGTACCAAACAATGAAAGGTAAATATGTTTCCAGAAATATGGGTTGGGATTGCCAAGGTATTTTAGTTGAAGTTGAAATAGAAAAAGAACTTGGATTTAAACATAAAAAAGAAATTGAAGAGTATGGAATTGGAAAATTTAATGATTATTGCAGAACCAGTGTTTTAAAATTAAAAGATTTAATTTTGCAATACGAATATAAATTTGGAAGATTTATTGATCATTCTGACGAATACTTTACTATGGATCCCCAGTATATCGAGAGTATGTGGTGGTCCTTTAAAGAATTACACGCTAAAGGTTTATTATATGAGGATTACAAAGTTGTAGCTTACTCAACAAGAGCTGGAACAACTCTATCTTCTCATGAAGTAAAAGATGGCGGATACAAAGATGTTGAAGATGATTTTGTCTTGGTTAAATTTAAATTAAAAGACGAAGATGCTTATCTTTTGGCCTATACAACAACCCCATGGACTTTACCTGGAAATTTATTAATAGGTATTAAAAAAGAGGCTATTTATTCAAAAGTTAAATTCAATAATGAGAACTTAATTGTTGCATCTGAGCTAGTAAATAGCCTATTTACTGAAAATTTTGAAGTTGTTGAAGAGATTAGTGCTGATAAATTGGTAGGTAAGTTTTACGAACCAATTTTTCCGCATTTTTCTTCCAAATCCCAAGAAGGGGCTTTTAGAGTAATATTTGCTGAACATGCAACAACTTCTGATGGAACCGGCCTTGTTCACTTAGCTCCTTATGGCGAAGAAGACTTTGAAATTTTAAGAGAGCAAAAAATAAAAGGTTTTGATTACTTAGATGAAACAGCTAACTTCAATGATTTAGTGCCTGAATATCAAGGACTTTTCTATAAAGAAGCAAATCAAAAAATAATTAACGATTTGGGAAATGTAATTTTTAGAACCGGAAAAGTTATTCATAGAATGCCGATGTGTTACAGAACAGGTTATCCATTAATCTACAAACCAATTAAATCTTGGTACCTAAATATTCAAAAAATTAAAAATAAATTAATTGAAGAAAATAATAAAATAAATTGGGTTCCAGAACATGTAAAAAAAGGAAATTCTGGTTCCTGGATTGAAAATGCTAAAGATTGGTCGCTATCTAGAAATAGATATTGGGGAACTCCAATGCCAATCTGGGTTAACGATAAAACAGGCGATGTTAAAGTGATTGGAAGTTTTTCTGAACTTGAAGAACTATCAGGTCAAAAATTGACAGACCCTCATAGACCTTATGTTGATGAAATTACATTTGAGGATAAGGAAAATGGAGGAACCTATAAGAGAATAAAAGACGTTGTTGATGTCTGGTATGATTCAGGATCTGTTCCTTTTGCTAAAGTCTATTACCCAAATAACAAGGAGTTATTTAATCAAAGATTTCCAGCTCAATATATTTCTGAAGGAATGGACCAAACTCATTTATGGTTTTATACAATGTTGATTCTAGGTGTAGCTTTATTCGATAAAGCCCCTTTTGAAAATGTAATTGTTACTGGAATGATGCTTGATAAAAATTCTAAAAAACTTTCAAAATCTAAAGGAAACTACCCTCCAATGGATGAAGTTTTGGATAATTATGGGGCTGATATTTTCCGATATGTAATTCTTACCTCCCCGTTAGTAGAAGGAGAATTTACAAGATTTTATGATGAGGTTCTCAAGGATGCCAAAAAAGAATTCTTTTTAATTTTCTGGAATACTCTTAAATTCTTTAATACCTATGCAAGTACAGCCAATTTTAATCCTTCAGGTAAGTTAGACTCGGAGGATGTTCTTGATAAATGGATTTTAACCAGACTTAAAGAAATGAAGTTGTCAATTACAACCAATTTAGATAATTACAAAGTGATGCCTGCGGCTAGAGAATTTGCTCCTTTTATGAATGATTTATCAACCTGGTATGTCAGAAGATCAAGAGATAGAATCAAAGACGGAGATAATGCAGCTTTAGAAACTTTATACTATGTACTAGTTGAGATAACAAAACTAATGGCACCGTTTTTCCCATTTATTTCAGAAAAATCCTATGAGATCTTGAATGTTGCAAGGTTTTCAAAATTAGAGTCAGTTCATTTTGAAATATTAAATTTAAATTTTGAAAATCTTACTATCGAAGAAAAAGAATTACTTGAAAAAATGACTAAAGATAGAGAAATAATCTCAAATACACTAGCAATTAGAACAAATTCTAAAATCTCTCTTAGACAAGCCTTAAATGAGGTGTACCTTACAGAAAAAGTTTCTTTTGAAGAAATTTTCAAAGAAGAGTTAAATATCAAAAATATTTCATACATAAAAAATGAATATCAATCTGAATTTTCAAATGAAGATAGATCGATAATTTTAGATACATATTTAAACCAAGATTTAATTGATGAGGGTAAAGTAAGAGAGTTTACAAGAAAAATTCAGGATATGAGGAAGAATCAAAAATTAAATATCTCGGATAAAATAAAACTTTTCTATTCGCCAAATGATATTTCTTCTGAGCTAATTGAAAAAAATAAAGACATTTTAACAAAAAAACTAAATGCTATTGAATACGAAGTAGCAGATGAGAGTGCTATCCACCCTTTATAAATGCTTGATTTTGTCAAAAATAAACTAAATTATAAGTTGGTCTTGCCAATGTTTCTTATCTATTTCTTAGGTTTTATTGTAATTTATTCAACAACTCAAGGTTTATACGAAAATCATCTAACAAATTTTGGAATAGGTTTAGTCATTTTTTTTATCTTTCAATTTGTAGATTTAGAAGTATTAGTCAAAAAATCATTTTACTTATATTTGGTTGTTTTTATTTTATTACTTTTAATTTTTGTAATTGGTCATACAGCTCTTGGAGCTTCGAGATGGTTAAGAATTGGAGAGCTATCCTTACAACCATCCGAATTTGCAAAAATATCAACAATACTTCTTATTTCTTATATTCTATCTGGATATAGGGAGTGGACTTTGAGATTAAAAAAAATTACTTTAAAAATTAAAAATAGATTTATTCAGTCATTTATTTTAACTTTACCTTTGTTAGTAATGGTTTTAATTCAACCAGACCTTGGGACCACTATATCTATTTTTCTCGTCTTTGTTGGTCTTTTATTCATTTCTAGTTTTGAAAAAAAGTATTTTTTAATTGCCTTAATTCTTGCGGGAATTTTCTCTAACCCTCTGTGGAACTCCCTTCAAGATTATCAAAAAGAAAGAGTCCTAATATTCTTAAATCCTCAAATGGATCCTTTTGGTTCAGGGTATAACACTATTCAAGCTGAAATTGCGGTAGGTTCTGGAGGTTTTTGGGGTAAGGGTTATGCTAAGGGAACTCAGACTCAGTTAAATTTTTTACCAATTTTTTGGACTGACTTTTTAGTAGCAACTTACGCTGAAGAATGGGGATTTTTTGGAATGTTATTTTTTATTTCAGTTTACTTTTATTTGCTGTTTCAAATTTATCTTGTATTTGTAAATACCAAAATTGTAATTAATAAATTTGTTTCTTTCGGAATCTTTATTTATTACTCAGGCCAATTTCTCATAAATTTTGGGATGAATATAGGTTTACTTCCGGTAACCGGTATTCCTATTCCTCTTTTCTCATACGGAGGTACGTCTTTAATCTCAAGTATCTTTTTACTTTCAGTTTTAAATAAAATCTCTCTTGATAAATCTAACTAATTTACTATAAAATTTGACTAACTTTGAGTATAATAAAATTATGCATTTCTTAATTAGTACTTATTCTAATTTTTTAACAATCTCGTTGAATGAGAATGGTAAATTAACCGAAAAGTCTATTCCACTTGATGCGACAGTTTTAAATGACTCTGAAATTAAAAATATTACTGAGTTTACTAAAATACTTTTTAACGCTTTGTATGATATGAAGGGCGGGGGTTATAAAAATATACCAGTAATCTTTATTACAGATCCTGTCAAAAATCATTTTAGATTTATAAAATCTCAAAAAGAGTTAAATTTTGATAATCAAACTTCTCAAATTTTTACTGAATTAAACCTTGATTCTGATAATTACTATTTTGGGGTACATAAAATTTCGCCCTTTGTATCTCAGTTTATAGCATCCAAAAAATCAGATATTGAGGTTTTAATAAATGTAGCAAATGAGCTTGAGTGCGAACTACTTGGAATTTTTTCTTATCTGCCACTAATTGCAAAGTATGCAAATCATAATGGAAATTTAATTATCATATCCTCATATCTTGGAAATATAATTGTAGCTCTATCAGAAATGAACGGAATTTACTTTAATAATAAATATGGAAGTTTTAAAGACGCTCCCTCTGTAAAAGAAATGGTAGATAATTTAAGAGTTTTCAAGTCGTCTACTCAGACTAATAAAATAGTGTCTTTTAATTTTGAAAATCCAGAAGCTTCCGCTAAGTTAGGAATTTCAGAAATTGGTTTAAGTAATGATTTAGGTTTTAAAAATCCAATCCACAATTTAGCAAGTCAAGTTATAAATGAAGAATATATAAATTCTTCTTATAATCTTATAAATTGTTTTTTCCAAAGATCTAAAGAAAAGAAAAAACCTTCTATGGTTATAGTTGGTGCTTTAATGATGTTTATGATGACTGGTATTGGAGGTTGGGCCTATAACACTTATGTTGATAACAATTTTTATAATATAGTGGTTCAAAATGTTTTAGGGGATAATACATCAGATCATGATGAGATTCTCACAGAACCAACACCAGTTTTAAATAAGCTTCCTGACGTTGCTGATAACAATAGTTTTCCAGTAGGGGAGGTAAAAGAGACCCAGCCTGGTAGCTCCATAATTAGCGAATTTTCTACCCCTCCTTCCAATATAGGTGAATTTAAAAGAGAAACTTACAAAGTATCGATTATAAACTCAACCGGTGTAACTGGTCTAGCTAAGAGAAATTCTCAGGTTTTAGAGGTTTTGGGTTATAAAGGAATTCAACTAGGAACCTCAAACGAAGCTATAACCGGTAATTTAGTTAAAATTAAGCCCTCTCTTGCTAAATACAAAGATCAGATTATGAAGGATTTAGTGACTTTTAAGGATTTAAAAGTCGAGGAAACCCTTCCCGAGACTTCAGCAGTTGATTTGGTCCTAGTTTTAGGCAAATAAAGGACTTTAAATTATTGAATTATTTGGTAAATTGATGTAATATTACCTCTTGAAAGTATGAAACAAGCAATTATCAGCCTATCAGGCAAACAATTTAATGTTAAAGAAGGATCCACTTTTAAGGTCGATTCATTATCCAATACAGAAGGAATTAAGGTTTTAGCTGTATCAAACGGAGAATCATTTGAATTTGGCGCACCTTATTTAGAAAACGTTAAAATCACCATCTCTAAATTAGAGGACAGATTAGACGATAAATTGAGAGTTGCAAGATTTAGAGCCAAATCAAGGTATAGAAAAAATAAGAGTCACAGACAACCAATTTCAGTAGTAAAAGTTGAATCTATCGAGATTTCAAAATAAAGGATTAAAAAATGGCAAGTAAGAAGGCAGGAAGTTCAAAAGCTACACAAAAAGGAAATGTTACAGGAAAAAGATTAGGCGTTAAAGCCTTCGGTGGTGAATCTGTACAACCAGGAAGCATTATTGTTAGACAAAGAGGATTTAAATTTCACCCTGGAAAAAATACTTTAGCTGGAAGAGACCATACTATTTTCTCAACAATTGAAGGTATCGTTGAATTTGTGAACTTCAAGAGAACTAAAAAAAGAATTGATGTTCTTCCAAAATCAAATTAATTTTCAACCTAAAAGCTTAGAACAATTTTACCAGTAATATTCGTAACCTTTAACGGCCCGTATTCTCTAGAATCAATACTTTCAGGAAGATTTTCTCCTAAAACAAATATCTCGTTATTTTGAAGCTTTATAATTTTGTCTTCAATTACAATTTTTTCACCAGGAAAGCCCACAATCTTTTTAACAACTTCTTTACCATCAACTTCTAATAGAAGAATATTGTCCTTATGAATTGTAAATAGCTTGTGAAGGTATTTATCGGCCAAAGCAAAGGAGCCGTTTTCTAAGGTAGGAGACATTGAGTTTCCCTGTATTCTTACAATTTTAAAATTTAAAAGAATTAGAATTATTA
>Ga0315906_10000809_pt1 | contig 48439 bp, 43 predicted proteins | sample LakEriMetagenome_4_FD_203526 | JGI IMG/M metagenome (GOLD analysis project Ga0315906, IMG submission 203526) | Freshwater fungal communities from buoy surface, Lake Erie, Ohio, United States - Buoy 2 MA122 | ecosystem: Environmental > Aquatic > Freshwater > Lake > Lake biofilm | place: USA...
CTGCTCGAGGGTTGCGAAGCGTCCATCGTGCATAAAGGGTCCGCGATCGCTGATGTTGCGAAGGGACGGAACTTTGAACAGTCCCACCTGCGCCGTGTTGCCATTTGCGCCGCCCACCCCGGCGTCGGTAGTCGTTGCGTCAAGGCCATTGTTTCGGGGACCTGGCGCTGTAAATGCCTCGGTTCCGTGGCAGGACGCGCACGCGCCAGGAGCCGGAGGACCGCCCCCAGGAGCTACGCCGAAAAAGAGTGCTTTACCCTGATTTTCTTGGGCCGTGAAGTTGGGGAAGGCTGTCGCCGGGCCGGCGACCTGGGCGCGTCCCTCATCGTAGCGTGATTCGTAGCTCATCATGCTGCGCACAAACTGCGCGAGCGCTTGGCGCACACGCAGCTCGGTCACCTCGGTGCTCCCAAAGGCCTTCTCAAACAGTAAAGGGTAGTACGGCGCGGAAGTGACTCGAGCGAGCAGCGTGTCGATGCTCAGGCCCATTTCGATTGGATCCTGAACAGGCATTAGAACTTGATCTTCGAGTGAGGCGGCGCGTTCGTCCCAAAAAAATGCACCATTGGCGTAAAATCTGGCATTGGTGAGGCCCATTGAATGCCGAGGCGTTCGGCCGCCGGCGAAGCCGCGGCTGAACCGAGCGCTGTCCCCAAAACCTTGGTCCTGATGGTGGCAACTAGCGCACGAAGTGCTTCGGTTGGCACTGAGGTTCCGGTCGTAAAAAAGTACGCGACCCAGCGTGGCGCCATCATCAGTTACGGGATTGTTGAGCGGCGTGTTATCTGCTGCGAGCACATTGGCTTGCGCAAAATGAGCCGGTAGCTCGTCGGGGGTGTACGTGAAGGGCGTCTCAGGCAAATTGAGGTACTGCGCGATCGGATCAACAGGTTCAGGACGGCACGCTGGCATTAGTACAACGGCCACTGCAAGGGGGGCAAAAAGCTTATTCATTGTGTATAGGATGCATGGAATGTACAATGGTTTAATGCCTTTGTACCTTTAGGGTTATGTTTTCGGCTCCGTCCCAACCCGTTATCGCCGTCGTAGGCCTTGGCTACGTCGGCTTGCCCTTGGCTTTAGCTCTTTCGCGCGAGTTCCGCGTGGTCGGTTTTGACATCAACACGTCACGCGTCGACGAGCTCAACCGCGGCGAAGACCATACCCTCGAGGCCGACCCAGCAGACCTTTCGGCTGCGTTGGGCCGCGGGCTGAGCTTCAGTGCTGACACTTCGTCGCTTCGCGAGGCAAATGTGTTCATCGTGACGGTTCCGACCCCCATCGACCAGTTTAAGGCCCCCGACCTCAAACCTTTGCTCGCTGCTTCTGCGACCATCGGGGCCGTGCTCAAGTCTGGCGACGTCGTCATTTATGAGTCCACGACCTACCCCGGCTGCACCGAAGAAGACTGCGTACCCTTGCTCGAGCGGGCGTCTGGACTGAAGTTCAACGTCGACTTTTACTGCGGATACAGCCCCGAGCGCATCAATCCGGGCGACAAGGTCAACACGCTTGAAACAATTAAAAAGGTGACCAGCGGAAGCACGCCCGAGTCCGCCGCCTTTGTGGACGGAATCTACCGCCGCATCGTCAAAGCCGGAACCCACCTCGCCCCCAGCATCAAGGTGGCCGAGGCCTCTAAGGCAATCGAGAACGCTCAGCGCGACGTCAACATCTCGTTTGTGAACGAGCTCGCCCTCATTTTTGACCGTCTCGGAATCGACACCCGCGACGTGCTCGAAGCCGCCGGAACGAAGTGGAACTTCTTGAAATACAGCCCCGGACTCGTGGGAGGGCACTGCATCGGCGTCGACCCCTACTACCTCGCCCACAAGGCGCAGAGCGTCGGATACCACCCCCAAGTGATTTTGAGCGGGCGCCGTGTCAACGACTCCATGGGCATGTTTGTGGCCAACAAGGTCGTGAAGCTGATGATCGGCAACGGCCTCGCAGTACACGGCAGCAAGGTGCTCGTCCTCGGTGTGACCTTCAAAGAGAACTGCCCCGACATTCGCAACACCCGCGTGGTCGACATTGTCGCGGAACTCCAGCAGTTCGGCATGCACGTCGACGTGTTTGACCCTTGGGCCGACCCCTCTGAGGTGCAGCACGAGTATGGAATTCAGCTCGCCGATGCCCCTAGTCAAGGCTACCATGCCGTAGTCCTTGCCGTTGCCCACGAACAATTTACCTCGCTGCGCCGCGACCAACTTGGTCTGCTGGACGACGGAATTATCTTCGACACCAAAGCCCTATGGCCTCGTGAGATGGTGAACGGTCGGCTGTAGCTCGTTGGCAAGGTTGGCTGAGATTGGCTCGTTGGCTTTTTGCGCTTCGCGCTAAGGCCGCTGCGCGGCGAGGACTGCCTTCGCAGCTTAATTCTCTAAACGGATTTTTTATTCAACTACTTGATTTAGTGTTGTATAGACGTTTCCGGCACTGAGAGAAAAAGTAAAATCCGGTTATAACCGAATAACGAGTGACTGGCAACTAGTTACCAAAGACTTAGGTCTGCAGCACCCCGGGGTTGTAGGCGCGTTCGATCGGAGCCTGATTGGCGGCCTCAATTCCCATAGAAAGCACGGTGCGCGTCTCAAGGGGGTCGATGATGGCGTCGATCCAAAGGCGGGCGGCCGCGTAGTAGGGACTCATTTGGGCCTCGTAGCGGGCGCGAATGCGCTGAAGCAGCTCCTGCTCTGCCTCCGCCGAGAGGTCTGCGGTGCGGGATTTTTCGATCTGAAGCAGCACTTTGGCAGCCTGATCCCCGCCCATTACGGCGATTTTGGCCGTGGGCCAGGCGACGATGAGGCGCGGATCGTAGGCTTTTCCGCACATCGCGTAGTTGCCGGCTCCGAAGGAGTGGCCCGTGATCACCGTGAATTTGGGCACCACGCTGTTGGCGACGGCGTTGACCATTTTGGCTCCGTCCTTAATGATTCCGCCGTGCTCTGAGCGCGAGCCAACCATGAATCCGGTCACGTCTTGAAGGAATACGAGCGGAATTTTTTTCTGGTTGCAGTTCGCGATGAAGCGCGCAGCCTTGTCGGCGCTGTCAGAGTAGATGACGCCGCCAATCTGCATTTCGCCCTTGCCGGACTTGACCACTTGGCGCTCGTTCGCCACGATTCCGACCGCCCAGCCGTCGATGCGGGCGTAGGTCGTGATGATGGTCTTGCCGTAGTCGGCCTTGTACTCGATCATCGAGTCGGCGTCGACCAAGCACTCGAGCAGCGCGCGCACCGGGTAGGGCTTGCCGTCGACGGGCATGCGTTCGTAGACTTTCTCGGGGGCCACGGCCGGAGCCTGCGGCGCCACCCGGTCAAATCCCGCGGTGGGCCGGGTGCCCAACTTGTCCACGAGTCCGCGCAGCGTGCGCAGCGCATCGTCGTCGTCTTTGGCCTTGTAGTCGCACACGCCGCTGATTTGGGTGTGGGTATTGGCTCCGCCGAGGGTTTCGTTGTCGATTTCTTCACCGATGGCGGCTTTGACGAGGTAGCTTCCGGCCAAAAAGATGCTGCCGGTGCCCTCGACGATGAGGGCCTCGTCGCTCATGATGGGCAGGTAGGCTCCGCCGGCCACACAGGATCCCATTACGGCCGACAGCTGCGGAATCCCGAGGCTGCTCATGACCGCGTTGTTGCGAAAAATTCGCCCAAAGTGCTCTTTGTCTGGGAAAATCTCGTCCTGCATCGGCAGGTATACGCCCGCGGAATCCACCAAATAAAGGATCGGAATCCGGTTCTCCATTGCGATTTCTTGGGCGCGCAGGTTCTTTTTGCCGGTCATCGGGAACCATGCACCCGCCTTCACCGTCGGGTCGTTCGCCACCACCATACAGGTGCGTCCGGCGATGCGTCCAAGAACGACCACCACTCCCGCAGAGGGGCATCCTCCGTGCTCAGCGTACATTCCATCGGCCGCGAACGCACCTATTTCAACTTGGGGGGCGTCGGAATCCAGCAATCGCTTGACCCGCTCACGAGCGCTCAGCTTGCCTTGCTCGGCGAGTTTCTCGAGTCGCTTTTTGCCTCCACCTTGGGCAACTTCGCTCCAACGGCGGTGGCACTCAGCCACTAAGAGTTTGAGTTCGTCTGCGTTGCGTTCCGTTTTGAGGTCGAGGGCCATGTCGGGTTTGGATTCAGGGGTGTGTTCCCGAAGGTAGGCTTGAACGGCGTCCTAAGCCAAGTGCGCGCCTAGTTCCAAGCCCATTCATTCGGGTATAACCGGATTTTACTTTTTCTCTGCGCACTCAAAACATCTAAGTGCTTTTGAATCATGAAGTTGACTAAAGTATCCGTTTGGAGAATTTAGCTGCAAAGCAGCCCTAGCCGCGCAGCGGCCCTAGCGCGAAGCGCAAAAAGCCCACGAGCTAATCTCAGCCAACCTTGCCAACCGCGCTAGTAACTCATCCGCCACTCCGCCACCCGCGCCCACAGCTCCTCTTCGTTCGGAACCGCATCACTCAGGTAGAGCATGAGTCGGATTCCGCCCGGAACTTTTTGGTAGAGCAGAGCATCAGGCTTGCCGTCGCCCATCAGGTCGCCGCTCCAATAGACCTCGGGAGGACACGACGACAGGGAGTCGACAACCGCAGGAAGCGTGTCAAGCTGCACCCAGTTACGGTCGCCCATCCGATGGCCCAGGATGAGTTCGTAGTCGCGAAGCTCAGGGCAGTCTACGCCCACACCTTGTACGGCGCCAGTGGCAAAGAGCACGTAGCTACCTCGGTACATTTTGTCGCGTGCGGTAAGTGAACCGAGGTCCGCTTGGCCTCCGGGCATCAGCACTGCGGAACCTTCGCGCACAAGCCCTAGGTCGGCGCTGTCAAGGCGCACGGGGCTGCCGAATAAGAAGTGACTGCCTTGCTCGAGGTTCGTTCGAATGTCGAATTCAAGGCCACCGCTCCCCGACGGAAACTCACTGAGCTCTGCCTTAACCCGAACGGGACGTAGCTTCCACATCCCTTCGACATCGTAGATTCCGTACCAGTAGAGCGACAAATCGAGGCCCCGAATGTCGCCGGAGTAGTTGAAGGCCTCGGTCGCCACTTGGTAGCGGCGCTGCTTGATCGCATCAACGCGCTTGCGCACTTCACCCACTGGCCCGCCCTCTTCGAGCCACACGAGAAGCGAATCGCGCTTCATTCCCATCGGCGTACGAAGCATACGGCCAGTCAGACTATCGGCTGGCCACTTCCATGTTTGGGCTGCCCAGTCAATGCGGATTAACTGGTTGTCGCTGAGCTGGTCCCAGCGCTCGGAACGATTCGCGCGGACGGCGACGGTGTCCACGGTCTGCGCCCCCAGGCCGAAGGCCCACAAGCAGCACGAAACCAGAAACCATCCACGCATCGTCTTTAGGCCTTTTTAAGCTTGCGGTACCATTCCCAACCATAGTAGAGGGCGACAAGAATGGCGAACGGAATCAGGTAACTTCGTGGCTTGCCTGCGCCGTGCACCACTGTAAACAGACGGTCCTTGCGGATTTTGTCGAGTCCGCTCACGAAGGAATCCATGCTCCAAAAAATGAACACAGGCTTGCCCACGACGTGATCCTCGGGTACAAAACCCCAGTAGCGGCTGTCCCAAGAATTGTGGCGGTTGTCGCCCATCATCCAGTAGTAGTCCATCTCAAAGGTGTAGCTCGTCACGGGCTCGCCGTCAAGCAGAAAGCGTTCGCCCGCAGGGCCTTGCTCGCGAACCAACTCGTGCCCTTCGTAGGCATTGATGGCGTGCTCGTACTTGAGGTAGGTTCCGTAGTTCAGCTCCACCGTACTGCCCTTAGACGGAATCCAAAGTGGTCCGTAGTTATCACGGGTCCAGGCATATACAACCGTATCACTGTGGCCGCCCATGGGATTGGGAAACATGAGGGCTCCGCCCACAAAATTCGCATAGTACCACTGAAGGGCCTCGGGTGTCCCGGCCGTGAACGTCGTGTCGCCAGCCAGCGCGTCCATCACGAACATGGTGTCAAGGTTGGGCATCTTCGCGAAGTCCGAGAGCGACTCATTCGGAATCGTCACCACGAACTCCGTTTCGGTAATCTGCAGGACGTCGCTGACATTCTGGTTGTTGACCGTCATGTTGGTCACGTAGTTAATGTCAAAGTCCTTTTTCAGCTGGCGTGCGCTGAACCCTTGGCCGGGCAGCGTGCGGACGTAGTAGCTGAACTGGGCGTTGCTCCGCTCGGGGAACTCGATTGCCTTGCTGTCCACGTAGACTTGGCCGTGGCGCACCTCAATCGTGTCGCCCGGAACCCCCATGCAGCGCTTCACGTAGTGGTCCTTCTTGTCGGCGGGGCGACCGGGATCCTGAGGGAAGTTGAACACCACCGCATCTCCGCGCTCCACGCTGGCGAGGCCCGGGAGGCGCAGGTAGGGTAGCTGAATCCACGTCAGGTAGCTCGGCACATTGGCAAACGGGATCACGTTGTGCATCAGCGGAATACTCAAGGGAGTATTCGGCATGCGCAGACCGTACGCTACTTTACTCACTACCAGGTAGTCGCCCACCATAAGGGATTTTTCCATGGACGACGTCGGAATGTTAAACGCTTCAAACGTCATCATACGGATGGTTCCGGCCGCGACGACCGCCCAAAGGACGTGGTTCACCCAGAGCGGCATGTGCCGGCGGATCTCGTCGTTGCTGCGGGTTCCGCGCTCAAGTTTGGCCGTGTAGTTCAGATAGCCGAGGTAGAGTCCGCCCGTGGCCGCGGTTAAAAAGATGTGTTTGTTTTGCCGAAAGCCAAACATGTGAAGCGTTTCGTACGCCAGCACCAAAGCCATAGCGTTGTCCACCACCGGGATGTAGGCCAAAATCGTCCACCACCATGGCCGGTCGGCCACCTGGGTCCAGATGTAGGTGCGGTAAATGGGCACAAAGGCCTTCCAGGTCGGAATCCCTGCGGCAGCAAAAAAGCGCCAAGTAATGGCCGATCCGTAAAGATTGAGGAGAAGATAGTACAGTAGGTATTCCATAATCGTTTGAAGTACTTAACGCGCCGAAGTGTCGGCGTCCGACCGAAGCCACGAGGCATAAATTCCGTAGTTTTTCGCAATGCGCTCGACCTCGCCGGCCATGAGCTCGGGGGTGATGTCCTTGACTTTCTTGGCCGGAACTCCCGCAAAGACTGAGCCCGCCGGCACGTGTGTGCCTTCAGTCAGGACCGCGCCAGCGGCGACGATGCTGCCCGATTCTACGATACAGCGGTCCATGATGATGGCTCCCATTCCGACCAATACCCGGTCATGCAGCGTGCATCCGTGCACCGTCGCACCATGGCCGATGCTCACTTGGTTGCCAATGGTGGTTCCGTGCTTTTGGTAGGTTCCGTGAATGACGGCCCCGTCCTGAATGTTGACCTCGTTGCCGATGCGAATGAAGTTGACGTCGCCGCGCACCACCGCATTAAACCAAATGGAGCAACCTTCGCCCATCGACACGTCGCCCACCACCGTACAGTTGGGCGCCAAAAAGGTCGACTCGGGAATCTGGGGATGCAGCCCGCGTACGGGCAAAATCAGCGGTTCCATGCCCCAATTTACGCCGGAACGACGTCGTCGACCAGCGTCGGAAGCATGCGCTGCAGAATGTTTTTAATGCCCTGCTGCAGTGTGAGCGTACTCGACGGGCAACCCGCGCAGGCGCCCTGAAGTTGCACTTTCACAATTTTGTTCTCGTACCCCGCGAACACAATGTTGCCGCCGTCTTGGGCCACAGCGGGCTTCACGTACTCCTCGAGGATTTCAACGATGCGGGCCTCGATGCCGTCTTCGGCATAGGTGGGTGCCTCGGCCTCTTCGCCCAACGCGTCGACTTTTTTCTGGGGCGGAACCGCGGTCAGAACCGCCTTGCCCTCTTGAATATGAGCTAGGATGAACTGGCGAAGCTCTTGGGTCACAGCGTCCCACTCGACCACGTTGAACTTCTCGACCGCGATAAAATTGGTCGAAATGAACACGTTCTTGACGAACGGAAAAGTGAACAGCGCCGCAGCTAGCGGGCTGATTTGGGCCTCTTCAATGTTGGCGAATTCCACGTGGTCGACGTCGATCAGGCGCTTGTTGGCCACAAACTTCATCACCCCGGGATTCGGCGTCATTTCGGCATAAACGGATACGGGTACGCGCTGAATTTCCATAGGATTGCAAAGGTACGACTTGGTACCTTTGGGGCTTGAATAATTCACATACCGTGCCGCACATGCTGTCCCGCGTCAATCCGACCCAAACCAAGGCCTGGAAGGCCCTCGAAGCCCACGCCGCCGCCACCTCTGACCGCCACCTGCGCGACCTTTTTGCCGCCGACCCCGCACGCTTTGACCGCATGCACGTGCGCCTGGACGACCTGTTGCTCTTTGATTACGCCAAGCACCGTGTGGACGAAACCACCCTTGACCTCTTGGCCCAGCTCTTTGAAGAATGCGGCGTAGCTGAAGGTTTCCAGGCGCAGCTCAACGGCGCAGCCATCAACGAAACTGAGGGACGCGCGGTGCTCCACACCGCGCTCCGCTCCAGCTCGACCGAAGCCCTGCTCGTCGACGGCCAGGACGTGCGACCCCTGATCGCCCGCGAACGCGACCGCATGCTCGACTTTGCTGAAGCGGTCCGCACGGGCGACGTCCGGTCCGCATCCGGAGAAAAATTCAAGCACGTTGTCAACATCGGCATCGGCGGAAGCGACCTTGGGCCCCGCATGGCCGTAGAGGCACTCAAACCCTTTGCCCACCGCGGAATCCAGATGCACTTCGTCGCCAACGTCGACGGAGCCGACCTGCACGAGACCCTACAGCTCGTGGACCCTGCCCGCACCCTCTTTTTGGTGGCGTCCAAAACGTTTACCACCCAAGAAACCATGGCCAACGCCGAGGCCGCGCGCACGTGGCTCGTACAGCACCTCGGCGACCCCGGCGTGGTGGCCGACCACTTTGCGGCATTGAGCACCAACCTCGCCAAGGTTGAGGCCTTTGGCATCAGCGCCGAACGCACGTTCGGGTTCTGGGATTGGGTCGGAGGCCGCTACAGCGTATGGAGCAGCATCGGGCTTCCGCTCGCGATTGCCATTGGGGCTGATGGGTTCCGCGCCTTCTTGGCCGGAGCCGAGCGCATCGACCGCCACGCCGCCGAGGCCCCATTTCGTCAAAATATTCCATGGTTGATGGCCGCACTCGGAATCTGGTACCGCAACTTCCTCGGGGCCGCGACGCACGCCGTACTGCCCTACGACCAGTACCTGCACCGGTTCGCCGCGTTTTTGCAGCAAATGGACATGGAATCCAACGGGAAGTACCTAGACCGCAGCGGCCAGCGCGTCACCTATGCGACCGGACCAGTCGTCTGGGGTGAGCCCGGGACCAATGGCCAGCACGCCTTTTACCAGCTTATTCACCAGGGAACCGAGCTGATTCCGAGCGACTTTATCGCATCGGTGGTTCCGCAGCACCCGCTGCACGCGCACCACGCCAAGCTACTGAGTAATTTTTTGGCACAGACCGAATCGCTGATGATGGGACGCCCCGAGGCCAACAGCCCGTTCCGCGTGTTTGAAGGCAACCGCCCAACCTCTACCGTGCTGTTTGACGCCCTAACGCCCGAAGCCCTCGGAGCCCTGATTGCGATGTACGAGCACAAGGTATTCGCCCAAGGCGTCGTGTGGAACGTATTCAGCTACGACCAGTGGGGCGTAGAACTCGGAAAAGAAATGGCGAACGTAGTCCTACCGGAACTCGAAGGCGAAGGCCCCATCGGGGCGCACGACGGGTCAACGACCGCGCTGATCCATCACGTGCGGACCTTGTCGAGCAAGGCGCTCAATAGCTGAGCCTCTTCGTTCGTGAGGCGCTTGGGCAGTTCATCTTTGGTGAACTTGTCTACTGACCGGATCTGACCCAGCAGTTCAAGTCCACGCAGCGTTAAAAAAATGTGCGTCACGCGGCGATCTTCTTTGCTGCCTTTGCGCTCGACGTAGCCCAACTTGACGAGGCGGTCGACGAGGCGCGACACATCACTCGTCTTGTCGAGTAAGCGCTCGCGGATTACGCCGATGGCAAGCCCTTCGGGGTGGGCTCCGCGTAAAATGCGCAGCACATTGTACTGCTGCATGGTGATTTTGTAGGGCTCCAATGCCTCAGAAATTCGCCCCTTCACCCAATGGTAGGTATACAAAATATTGATCACCGCAACCTGCTGGTCGTTGTGCCAGTTGCGCTGCTGGATCTCTTCTTGTATGCTCTTACCCATTGGGCCTAATCTACTTAGAGCTTGAGAATGTCTCCTTCTTTTTCGGTCACGCGCGCATCAATCAACGCGATGTGCTTGTCGACCATTGCCTGAATCCCGTTCTCGAGATCCTTGCGCTGGTCTTCGCTGAGGCCGTCCTTTTCCATGCGCTTGGCCTCGTCCATCCCATCGCGGCGTACGCTGCGAATGGCTACTTTGGCTTCTTCGCCCTCTGCACGTGCCATGCGCACGAGCTCTTTACGTCGATCCTCGGTCAAAGGCGGAATATTGATGATCACCGCATCCCCATTGTTCATCGGATTGAATCCGAGGTTGGCGTACATAATGGCTTTCTCGATCTCTTGAATGAGGTTCTTCTCAAACGGCTGTACAAAGAGCGTACGCGCATCTGGAGTCGAAATGTTGCTGACCTGCTGCAGCTTGACTTGGCTGCCGTAGTAATCAATGTGAATGCCTTCAAGCATGGTGGGATTGGCACGTCCCGCGCGAATCTTGAGCAGCGCCTTATCGAGGTGCGTCATCGCCTTGGTCATGTCGTCGGCCAAGGACTCAAGCAAAAAACTTACTTCTTCGTTCATTATTCAGTCGGAATTAAGAAACCAAGGTGCCCACCTTGTCGCCCTTGACGACGCGCAAGAGGTTGCCCTGCTTGTTCATGTCAAAGACCACGATCGGAAGATCATTTTCTTGGCTGAGCGTAAATGCTGTCAAGTCCATTACGTTGAGTCCGCGCTCGTACACCTCGGTGTAGCTGATGGATTCAAATCGGGTCGCAGTGCTATCCTTCTCGGGGTCTGCGGTATAGATTCCATCTACACGAGTGCCCTTGAGGATGACCTCAGCCTGAATTTCGATGGCCCGCAGTGTGGCACCGGTGTCAGTTGTGAAGTAGGGATTGCCGGTTCCGGCCGAAAAGATGACCACACGGCCCTTTTCAAGATGGCGCACGGCGCGGCGACGAATGAACGGCTCACAAATCTTATCCATCTCGATGGCGGACTGTAAGCGGGTCTGCACCCCGATGCGCTCGAGCGACGACTGCAGCGCGAGGCCATTGATTACGGTCGCAAGCATGCCCATGTGGTCGGCCTGAACGCGGTCCATTCCGCCTTCGGCGCCTTGTAGGCCGCGAAAAATGTTGCCGCCACCGATGACGATGCCCACTTGGGCTCCGGCGTCGACAACTGTTTTAATTTCGTGTGCGTAGCGGCTAATGGTTTCGGGATCAATCCCGTAGGCCTTGCTGCCCATCAGCGCCTCGCCGCTGAGTTTGAGGAGGATTCGGCGGTACTTCATTAAGATGCGAAGATAGCACAAAGGCCGCCCGAGGGCGGCCTTTGCAGTGTGAAAATCAAGCGGGAATTAAACGCCCAAACCTACGCGGCGGAAGCCGGTAACGGTAGCGCCCGCAGATGCTGAAGCCACGTACTGGGCTACGCTCTGCTTGCTGTCCTTGATGAAGTCTTGCTCCACAAGAGTGTTCTCCTTGTAGAACTTGCCGAGCTTGCCCTGGGCGATCTTCTCGATCATGTCCTCAGGCTTGCCCTCTTGGCGTACCATGTCACGAGCAACCTCAAGTTCGCGCTCAATCACATCACTTGGAACTGAAGTGCGGTCCAAACCTACAGGGTTCATCGCTGCAGCCTGCATCGCAACGTCCTTGGCAGTCTCTGCAACCCCAGCGCTCAACGCAGCAAGTGTAGCGAGTTTGTTTCCGGCGTGGATGTACCCTGCCACCACACCACCTTCGATGGTCTCGTAGTAGGCGATCTCAATCTTTTCTCCGATGACACCCGTCTGCTCAATGAGCTTATCGGCAATCGTCAACGAACCTTCGTAGCTCAACGCAAGAAGATCCTCTTTGGTAGTGGGGAAGTTGGCAATCGCAATTGACGCCATCTTCTTGGCCATGTCCACATAACCTTCGTTCTTGGCAACAAAGTCGGTCTCGCAGTTCAGCGAAACAACCACCCCGCGGGTGTTGGTCTCGTTGGTCATTGCGATGACAGCTCCCTCGGTCGCGTCACGGTCGGCGCGCTTGGCAGCAACCTTCTGGCCTTGCTTGCGAAGCACGTCGATGGCAGCTTCGAAATCGCCATTGGCCTCAGTGAGGGCCTTTTTGCAGTCCATCATGCCTGCACCGGTCATTTGGCGCAGCTTGTTTACATCGGCAGCAGTAATGCTCATGATAATTGGTATTTAAGTACAAAGAAAAACCGGGGCTGTTGCCCCGGTGTTAAACTTATTCCGCGGCTACTTTGGCGGCAGCTTTTTCAAGCTTCTCGCTTCCGGGCTTGTCTTTTTCAGTTTTGCGCTGGCTCAGGGCTTCTTTAATCGAAGCTGAAACTGACTCCATGATCACTGCAATTGACTTGGTCGCGTCGTCATTTGACGGAATTACGTAGTCAACCAAATGCGGATTACTGTTCGTATCCACCATGGCAAAAACGGGAATTCCGAGGTTGCGGGCTTCTTCGACGGCGATGTGCTCGCGCATTACGTCAACCACAAACAAAGCGGCTGGAAGACGGCTCATGTCAGCGATCGAACCCAAGTTCTTCTCAAGCTTAGCGCGCAGACGGTCAACCTGAAGGCGCTCGCGCTTTGAAAGCGTCTCGAACGTACCGTCGGTCTTCATCTTGTCGATGTTCGACATTTTCTTGATTGCCTTGCGGATGGTCACGAAGTTCGTGAGCATACCTCCAGGCCAGCGCTCTACGATGTAGGGCATGTTGAGGGCCTTGGCGGTGTCGGCAACGATTTCTTTTGCTTGCTTCTTGGTCGCAACGAAGAGGATCTTGCGGCCGCTGCCGGCAATCTTGCCCATGGCGTCAGCCGCCGTGGCCAATTTCTTCTGCGTCTTCTGCAGGTCAATGATGTGGATACCATTGCGCTCCATAAAGATGTACGGAGCCATATTGGGGTTCCACTTGCGGGTCAGGTGACCAAAGTGAACTCCTGCGTCGAGGAGCTGCTGAATTTCAGGCGTATGTGCCATAGGATTCTTGGGGGTTTACGTTCGCTAAAAAGGCAACGGCCAAGTAGCGCCAGAGCGATCTTGACCGTTTGGATGCTAAACCCAATACTCGTTGCGCGATTAACGCTTCGAGAATTGGAACCGCTTGCGTGCTTTCTTCTGGCCGAACTTCTTACGTTCTACCATGCGCGGGTCGCGGGTCATCAATCCTTCGGGCTTCAGCGTGATGCGAAGCTCAGGATTGATTTCGCAGAGGGCGCGCGACAGGCCGAGGCGAATTGCTTCAGCTTGGCCGGTGATGCCACCGCCTTCTACGTTGACAGTTACGTCAAAATTGTTGAGGTTGTCCGTCAGCGACAATGGCTGGCGAACTTTGTACTGCAGGGTGCCGGTCGAGAAGTAGTTCGACAGCTCGCGCTTGTTGATCGTGATCTCACCTTTACCCGGCTTTACATATACACGGGCAACTGAGGTCTTGCGGCGTCCGATTGCGTGGGTCGTAGACATCTTATAGTACGATTAGATTTGAACCGGCTGTTGGGCTTCGTGACCGTGCTCGGCACCGGCGTACACGTGAAGGTTGCGAAAGAGTTCGGCACCGAGGCGCGTCTTGGGAAGCATACCGCGAACGGCCTTCTCTACGATGCGGGTTGGATGCTTGGCAAGCTCTTCAGCTGGGGTGCTGAAGCGCTGACCTCCGGGGTATCCGGTGTAGCGGATGTACTGCTTGTCGTTCATCTTATTGCCCGACAAGGCTACTTCAGCCGCGTTGATGATAATGACATTGTCACCACAGTCAACGTGGGGGGTGTAATTGGGCTTGTGCTTGCCGCGAAGGCGGAAGGCAACATGCGAAGCCAATCGGCCGAGGGCTTGACCCTTGGCGTCAACCACAACCCAGGTTTTACCTGCGGTGGCCTTGGTGGCTGAAATCGTTTTGTAGCTGAGCGAATCCACGATGCTATACTTTTTTGGGGCTGCGAAGATACGGAGAATACTTTGAAGCGCAAAGCTTTTCGGCGCAGAACTTGCTAGCGTATCTTCACGAACTCGAAATTTTGCCTCTAATACTAGGTTTTATGCGCTTTTCAGCCCTCCTCTTTTCTGGCCTCCTTTTCGGCTTAACAGCTCAAGGTCAAACGATTCAGCGCTGTGCCGCTGACGAAGTTTATGCACATGAGGTCGCGAATGACCCCCAGCGCGAAGCGTTCCGCGCCGAAACCGAAGCTGAAATGCAGCGCCTGCAGTTGCTCGGAATGCCTGAGTCGGTGGTGCACCAAATTCCAGTGGTGTTTCATGTGATGTTTTATGATCAGGGCGACAACATCAGCGAGGCCCAAATTCTGTCGGCACTTCAAATTCTGAACGAAGACATGCGCCGTGTTAATCCCGACACAGGCAATCTTCGGGCCCTATTTAAAGGAGTAGCCGCCGATATGGAAGTTGAGTTTGTGCTCGCTAAAAAGGGTCCGAACGGAGAATGCACGAACGGCATCAACCGCCAGTGGAGCCCGAATTCACTTTCGGCCAACAATGCCATCAAGCCCGAACTCAATTGGCCCAACACTAAGTACCTCAATATCTGGGTGGTGCGAAACATTGAGCTCGCCGGCATCACCCCCGGCAGTATTGTACTGGGTTATTCGGCGTTCCCGTACAGCGGAATACCTGTGACTCAAGACGGTATTGTGATTCGTCACGACCACTTGGGCAACATCGGAACCGCGGCCGGCACGCGCCATCGCACCCTCACCCACGAGGTGGGACACTACCTCAATTTGTACCATACGTTTCAAAACGGATGCGGATTTGGCGACCAGTGTGCCGACACACCCCCGGTGGTTTCGGCGAGTTCAGGATGCAACATCAACCAAAACACCTGCACAATCGATAGTCCAGACCTCTTGGACATGGTGGAGAACTACATGGACTACACCGACGACGCCTGTATGAACACGTTCACGTTGGACCAAAAAACTCGAGCCAAAGCCGTACTCAACGCGCCGCTCTTGCGGGGCAACCTCACCACTGCAGCCAATCTTTTGGCTACCGGCGTAAGCGGAACGTTGAGCTGTAGCCCCGTAGCAGACTTTGAGCTCACCCGAAGCCTTCTGTGCGCGGGAGACGCACTTACGTTTGAGGACCACTCTGCCTACCTCGGGAATCCGATCTACCATTGGAATGTGCTGGATGCCAACAACCAGGTTGTACACCACACGACCACCCAAAATCCGAGCCTTGTGATGGCAAATCCAGGGCAGTACACGGTAAGCTTGACCATTCAAGCGAGCAACGGATCCAATACCATGAACAAGCCCCTGGCCCTCACGGTGCGTCCGGCAACAGGCACCACCTACAGCCCCTGGTTTATCGGAACAATGGAGGCTGCGCTGCCGAACGCCGACTGGACCACCACCTCATTCGCCGACAGTAGCTACTGGCGCCGCTCCACCGCGGCGAGCAAGCAAGGGGTCGCGAGCTACCTATTTCAGAACTACAAACTGCCTGCGGGCGGTGAGGTGAGCTCGTTGATTGCGGGGCCCATCTCCTTCGCTAATACAGGAACCCTCAACCTGCGCTTCGCCCACGCCTTCGTGCGCCGCGCCGCCTCGAACAACGACCAGCTCAAAGTCTTTGTCAGTAGCGACTGCGGGGCCACCTGGCAGTTGGCACGCTTAATTCCGGCATTTCAGCTCGGAATTAACGGAGCCGTCACCACCCCCTATGTGCCCGTACCGGCCGACTGGAAGTACACCAGCATTAACCTCGCGAGCCTCGGACTGCAGGGCGCAGGTGATTTGATGATTCGCTTCTCGATGGTTTCGGGCGGAGGCAACAACCTCTACCTCGACGACGTGCAGCTGACCACTACGTTGGGCGAAGACGAGTTGGCAGCTCCCTCGATGTGGGTCCAGCCCAATCCGTCGCGTGGCGGAGCAACCCTTGTGGGTGCCGAAGGCCGCGTGCGCATCACCGACCTCAGCGGACGCGTGATGGCCGAGCTCACAGCGAATGGCGAGGCTGTCCTTCCAGAGCTTTCAGCCGGAACCTACATGCTTCACACCGCAGCGGGCGTGCTGCGCTGGATGGTGCTGTAGCGCTTAGTCGAGTTTAAAGACGTAGGTGTCGGGTCCCGGAAGCTGCGCCACGAGCGTGAAGCGCTCAGGGTAAGCCTGGTAGGCCGGCACAAAGTAGCGTCCCACCGAACCGAACCCGAGCTGGTCCACGACCACGTGGGTAATTCCGTCGGCCTTGAGCTGGTCCATGAACGCCTTCGGGTCGGCTTCAGCCGGGAAGCGTTGGGCGCGACGTTCTGCAAACAAATACCACAACGCGGGCTTCGAAGTGGCGACTTGGGCGTCCGGCGGGGTGTTTTCTTTGGTGAATTCCGCCAGTCTGAAGTAGTTGCTGAACGCGGCTGGGTACTCCATTTGGGCCTCTTCACGCAAGGTTTTGAGCGGCGAAACCATCACCACCGCGAGGGCGATAAACCACCATGGGTTCCAGGTCGGAACCGCGCGGCGCGCGGCTTCCCAAGCTCCGTAGAGCGCGGCGAGCATCAGAACGGGGACCAGCGGCTGAATAAAACGCACCCCGTACCACACCGACGGCCAAAGCAAAAAGATGGCGGCCGAGGCAAGGACGTATCCGGCTACCAGCCAGCGAAGTTTGGGGAGGCGCGCGATTCCGTACGCAATCGCCGCGAGTAGCACCAGGCCAATGAGGTAGTGGGTAATGGGGGCTTCGGGGTTGTAGTCGACCTTGAGGACCGGAAACATGCTGTTGGGCAGTTCCTGACCGAGGTAGCGCGCGGCGTTTTCGGTGATGCGGTCCCACATTCCGCCAGCATCTACGTGCCCTTCTTCAGGTCGGTAAGGGTTGACTGAAAGAAGTTGGTCGACATAGGTCGATTTGGTTCCGGCGGCACGACCGCGAAGTACCCACGGGGCGTAAAGGGCAAAGAAGCTTGCGCCAAAGGTCACTGCGGCGGCCCAGCGGCGCTCGAAGAGCAGGTAGAGTCCAATTCCGGCACCCAATGCGATGCCCGCCGTGCGGATGTAGAATGCGGCCGAAGCGAGCACCACCACCAGCCAAAAGTCGTAGGATTTGTAGAATGGCTTGGATTCCGGATCCCAGCGCAGCAACGTCCACAGAGCCAACATGGACGCGGCGGTGTAGGGGATTTCGCTCATCATTATGGTGCTCGACCGCAGCAGGTGGCTATTGAGGCCCACCAAAATCACAGCAGCCCACGCCAACGCTTTGGACCCGCTGGCTTTTTCGGCGATTCCGCGGAACCACCAGAGTGCCGCGCCAAAAAGGATTCCGTTCACCAATTTGAGCCATGTGAAGCTTTTGCCAAACAGCATTGCCACGGCCAATAGTGCGGGGTAACCCGGCGGAAAATGGTTGGCCGGCGGCGTCCCCGGCATGTGAATGTTGGTGTAGCCCTCACCCTGAACTAAGGCTTGACCCAAGATGTAGTAGCCCGCATTGTCACCGCCCATGTCGAGTTTGGTGTCAAAAATGAAAGCGTAGACTAGACCAAAGGCGAGCGCGAAGAGCGCTGGAATTTTGAAGCGTTGCATGCTGCGAATTTAGCTCGTTCGCTCGTTTGCCGTACTACTCCGTTCCCGATGCTCGGTTTTATTAAAATGTTGTTTTTCAGTTATATATGTGATTTGCAACTGAATTAAAAAAGTAAAATCCGGTTATAACCGAATGACACGTTCTGGCATAATTCGCAATATGGCTGACAAGCTTGACTTAGCGCATGCGCTAAACACCTATTAATTTGATAGGCATTTACTAACTTCGCGCCATGGAATCGTGGATTATGGGTACAGTGTACCTAGGCGTGGTGGCTCTCCTTCTCGGAGGCGTGCGGCCTTCTTGGGCCTTTGTAGGAGGAGCACTTGCCTTGGTCGCCATCGGCGTGCTTCCTCCGGCCGAGTGGCTGGCGTCAACGACCAATCCCAGCTTGCTCATTTTGTGGCTTTTAATGGTAGCCTCGGTGGCAATTGAAAAGCGTTTGACCATCGGCCGATTCATGCCCTCACAGCCGTCAAGTTTTGGTAGGCTTCGAATTTTTCTGGGCACCGGAATGATTTCAAGCGTGCTGAATAATACAGCGGTAGTTGCTCTGCTCATGGGTCCACTGCGCCGCTGGGCCCGCATTAAAGGGATTTCACCGGGGGCCGTACTCTTGCCTATGGCCTACGCGGCAACCTTAGGCGGAGTGGTTACCCTAATCGGAACCTCTACCAACCTGGTACTCGACGGTTTGGTGCGCGACGCAGGGCTTGATGGACTGAGAACGCTGGACTTTTTGGTTCCGGGGCTCGCCGTCCTCGGGGCAGGATCGGTGTACATGGCCTGGATCGGGGGACGTATGTCGTGGGGGAGCGCTGAAGAAGTATCTGCAACCGACCGACCATACACGGTAGAAACCAAGTTAGCCAAGGACGCACCAGAGGTTGGAAAAAGCGTCGAACAGGCTGGATTTCGGCAACTTATGGGACTGTACCTCGTGGAGCTTCAACGGGGAACCCAACTCATTGCACCAGTAGCTCCCAATGAAGTACTTCAATCTGGCGACCGACTCTTCTTTGCGGGGGAATTGAGCCAGGTGGACGAACTACTTAGGGCGCGGACAGGCTTGGTTCTTCCGCAGCGCGAAATGACTGACCGGGCCCACGAAGCACCACTTGTGGAGGCTATGGTTCCGCCGGGTAGCCGTTTGGTTGGAAGCGCCGTGCGCGAAAGCCAGTTTCGCCAGCGCTTAGATGCAGCCATCGTCGGGGTTCGACGCCAAGGTGAACGCATGCGTGGCCGAATAGGCGACATTGAGCTTCAGGCGGGCGACTTGCTGGTGCTGGTCGCGGGTCCACGGTTTAAGGAACGGGCAAGCGAGACACGCTTGCTTTATGTGCTTAGCGAAACCGCGGCGCCCGAAGGGTCGACCCTGACCCAGCGGGCCTTCGCGTGGGGCGGCCTAGGCGCCCTCGGAATGCTTGCTGCCGCGGGAGTTTTGGCTCCGCTCGCCGCATTGGCGCTTTGGCTTGGGGTGCTTGGGGCCATCAAGTGGCTGCGCTGGACCGACGTGCGGCGCGGATTGGACCCTGAACTTATTGTGACCCTTAGCTCCGCCTTAGCGCTCTCGGCGGCCTTGCAGCAAACTGGCCTTCTCGAACGCGGGCTTTCTCAGGTGATTCCGGGGCTTGCCTCAAGTCCTGAATGGATGTGGATCGCCGTACTGCTCTTGGCTACTACCATCCTCACCAACTTTGTTACGAACGTGGCCTCGGTGGTACTCGCCTTCCCGTTGGCCGTGACGGCTGTACAGGGAGGCTACCTCGACGCGACTCCGGCGATGCTGGCCCTTGCATTCGGTGCGAGTGCCGCATTTTTGACTCCAGCTGGGTACGCCACAAACCTCATGGTGATGGGCCCCGGAGGCTACAGCAACCGAGATTACCTCAAATTGGGCGGCGGACTCACACTGATCTACCTCTCCATTGTCTTTACCTATTTGACCTGGATACTTTGATTCACCAACATTCTCCCAACGTGGTCGCCCAGCACCTGAGCGTGTCCACGTCCGACCGCGAACGCCTCATGGGCCAGCGCGGATGCGTGCTGTGGTTCACCGGCCTGAGCGGCAGTGGCAAGAGCACCTTAGCCAACGCACTCGACGCCGAACTCCATGGTCGCGGAATCAAAACCGTGCTCCTCGACGGCGACAACGTGCGCCACGGACTATGCGGAGACCTTGGATTTAGTGCTGAAGACCGCCACGAAAACCTTCGTCGTATCGCAGAGGTCGCCAAACTGATGGCCGACACCGGCCTGGTCGTACTCACCGCTTTTGTTAGCCCGTACCGGAGCGACCGCGCCCGAGCACGGGAAATTATCGGCCCTGAGCGCTTTGCCGAAATCTACGTCAACACCCCGGTGGAGGTCTGTGCCACCCGCGACGTTAAAGGCTTGTATGCTAAGGCTCAGGCCGGGCTCATCACGGACTTTACAGGGGTGAATTCACCTTATGAGGCTCCGCTTGCCCCCGAATTAACTGTGGCTAGTGGCACAGAGACCTTGACCCAAAGCGCCGCTCACGTGCTTCAGTGGTTTGACGCATTTACTACCCGTTTGTAAGTATTTATGAAGTACAACCCCAGCTTTCTCGACGAACTCGAAGCCGAAGCCATCTATGTCATTCGCGAGGCCTACGCACAGTTCGAGCGACCCACGATTCTCTTCAGCGGCGGCAAAGATTCCATCGTCGTCAGCCACTTGGCGCGCAAGGCGTTTGCGCCTGCCGGAATTCCGTTTGCCCTCGTGCATGTAGATACCGGGCATAACTTCCCAGAGACTATCGAATTCCGCGACCGCTATGCCGCTTCGCTCGGGGCCGAACTGATTGTGGGCAGCGTACAAGAGTCGATTGACCGCGGAACCGCTCAAGAAGAGCACGGTCCGCTCGGCAACCGCAACCGTATACAGTCGGTCACCCTGCTTGAAACCATTGAACGCGAACGGCTTGACTGCCTGCTCGGCGGCGGACGTCGCGACGAAGAGAAGGCCCGCGCCAAAGAGCGCTTCTTCAGCCACCGCGATGCGTTTGGCCAGTGGGATCCGAAAAACCAACGACCCGAGCTCTGGAACCTTTTCAACGGAGCCAAGCAGCCCGGCGAGCACTTCAGGGTGTTCCCGATCAGCAACTGGACCGAAATGAACGTATGGCACTACATCCGCCGCGAGGGCATTGAGTTACCATCACTCTACTTCGCCGCGCCTCGCCAGGTCATATGGCGCAGCAACAGCTGGTTGCCGGTTTCAGAATTCATTACGCTGCGGCCCACTGAGGTTCCGACTGAAAAAATGATCCGCTTTCGCACCTTGGGCGACATCACCATCACGGGCGGAATCGAATCCGACGCCGTGACCCTCGACCAAATCATCGCCGAGGTCGAAACCCTGCGCCAGACCGAGCGCGGCAACCGAGAAGACGACAAGCGCAGCGAATCCTCGATGGAAGAGCGCAAAAAACAAGGATACTTCTGATTATGAACGTGTTGCGATTTACTACCGCCGGATCCGTCGATGACGGAAAGTCCACCCTCATCGGCCGCCTGCTGTACGACAGCAAGTCAGTGTTCATTGACCAGCTTGACGCCGTGGCCGCAAGCAGCAAACGCCGCGGAACCGAGCTCGACCTGAGTCTTCTGACCGACGGACTCAAGGACGAGCGCGAGCAGGGTATCACGATCGACGTGGCCTACCGCTACTTTGCGACGCCCCGCCGCAACTTCATTTTGGCCGACACTCCGGGCCACGTGCAGTACACGCGCAACATGGTGACCGGGGCCTCGACTGCCGACGCCGCCCTCATCTTGGTCGACGCGCGCCACGGAGTCGTGGAGCAAACCCGCCGCCACAGCTTCATCGCGGGCCTACTGGGCCTTAAAGCCGTTATCGTGTGCGTCAACAAAATGGATTTGGTGGACTACGCCGAGGCCGCCTTCACCAAGGTCTGCGCAGACTACGAGCCTGTCCGTCTGGCCGCGGGCTTGCCTGAGGTTCACTTTGTTCCGCTTTCGGCACTCGTGGGCGACAACGTGGTCGATCCCTCGGCCCACATGCCGTGGTACAGCGGCCCTACCCTGCTGGCGTTGCTCGAGACCCTTGAGCCGGCGGTTCCGGAGGCGCTCAGCGACTTTCGCTTCCCCGTACAAACCGTAATCCGGCCGCGCACGACCGAGCACCATGACTTTAGGGGCTATGCCGGACGCTTGGCGGGCGGATGCGTCGCCGTGGGCGACCGCGTCACCGTGTGGCCCGAAGAGCTTGAGGCGATCGTGGACGGCATCTATTTGGGCGACCAGGCGCTGCCAGAGGCCCACTACGGCCAGTCCGTGGTCTTGACCCTTGACCGCGACGTCAATGTGGCCCGCGGAAGCGTATTGACCGCAGGTTCCGTACCACAGCGCGGAGCCGAATTAAAAGCCAAGCTTTGCTGGCTCGACGCCAAGGGGCACAGTCCTGGATTGCGTTATGAATTTCGCGCGCACGGCGGCCACGGCCAGGCCATGATTGCCGAGGTCGAGCGGGTTCTGAACCTTGAAACCCTTGCCTACGAGCCCGGTAATGGTCACCTCGAAACCAACCAAATTGCGGAAGTGGTGGTGCGATGCGCGACAGCTCCGACCACCGAAACCTATACCAGCCAGCGCGTGATGGGCGGATTTATCTTGGTTGACCCTGTGCGCGGAACCACCGTGGCCGCCGGAATGATTCAGTAGAATGGCCAAGGAGAACAAGACCCAGCCGTCCGCGGAATTGGTCGAGGATTTTTTCAATGCTCTGACTAAGCCCCAAATGCGGGCCGACAGTCTGGTGCTCGATGCGATGATGCGGCGCGTAACTGGCTATGAGCCGACGCTATGGAGCGGAATTGTAGGTTACGGACGATTCAATTACCACTACCCTTCGGGCCGAAAGGGTTCGTGGTTCGGGCTCGGGTTTGCTCCCCGCGCTTCAGCCCTCAGTCTATACCTAAGTTTGGGTGGCGGCGAAGAGCCCCTTGCTCTCTGGCTCAATAGGCTTGGGAAGTTCAAAATGGGTGCAGGTTGCCTGTACATCAAACGTTTGTCGGACGTGGACCTGACCGTTTTAGAGGAACTTTTGACCGAAGCAATGGCCCAAAACCGACAAGATCCTGTGCTTACCGAAGTATTGGATTAGCCAAACTTTTGTTAGTTTGGCGACATGGACCGCAGCGCACAAGTACTTTTTCTCGAGCACGCCCGTTCACGGCTGCCGCAGCGCATTCAGTGGGCCGAAGAGCTCGCAGAGTTGCTTAGCATTGGAATCGATTCCGCGTACCGCCGAATTCGCGGTGAAACGGCGCTCACGTTCAATGAAGCTGTAAGCGTTTCGCGCAAATACGACATTTCACTCGACTACCTCTTCAAAGAGGGTAACGAGCGCGTCGAATTTGACGCGGGTAAACCCATCCGGACCCTGGCCGACTATGCGGAGTATACCAAGCGAGTAGTCGACCGAATGCTGGACCTTGAGAAGCAGCGCGAAGACCTGCACATGTACTACGCAGCGATGGATTTTCCACTGTTTTACATCTACCAAATGCCCGAAATGGCGCGCCTTAAAACATACTATTGGGCTCGAAGCATCATCGGGATTCCTGAATTTCAAAGATTTGTCTTGGACGACTTTGAGCTTCCGCCCGAGCGAGAGGCAGCACGCCAAGTGGTATCTCAAGCCTACGCGGGCATACCGGGAACCGAAATCTGGACCCCCATGTGCTTCTATGGCACCCTTAAGCAAATTCAGTTTTTGTGGGACACGGGGCTGATTAAGTCGCGAGATTTAGCACTAAGTCTACTTGCCGAACTGGACATGTTGACGGACCGCTTGTGGGCGCAGGCTGAGGCAGGGCGCAAGTGGGTACCAAGTAAAAACGCTGCAGTGGGTGCCCCCTTCCGACTCTTCTTGAGTGAGCTGTCGCTCGGAAACAACGGAGTGGTCCTCGAGCACCCTTCGGGGCCGCGCACGTTTTTGAGCTACAACACGTTCAACTTCATCGAAACCAGCCAACCGGCGTTTGCCGAAACTACCATGGCGTGGATCCAGCAGGTCTGCTCCCGCTCCACCGAAATATCTTCAGTGGCCAAGGCGGAACGCGACCGCTACGTCGCCAAACTCAAGCGTCAAGTAGAGTCGATCCGCCAGTACGTGGTGGACGATCAGGAGACCTTACTATAAAAAAAGGCCCGCCACACGGCAGGCCTCTTTGCTGTATGTATGCAAGCCACTTACGCGTGGTGCGGGCACTTGGCTCCGTCAGCCATGCACTCTTTGGTGCAGCTATGGGCCGCGGCGTCGCCTTCGGCGGGAGCCGCTTGGGTGCCCTCGGCAGCCTCAGCGCCTTCGGCCGGAGCCTCTTGGTGCATAGGGCAGGTTCCGCTTGACATGCACTCAGGCGTGCACACGTGGTCTGCTTGCTCGGTTGCAGGAGCGTTGTGGCCACCCTCTCCAGTGTGGTCAGCGCCACCGATCGCGATAAACGGAGCAATTACGAGGGCCACAATCGAGGTCAACTTGATGAGGATGTTCATCGACGGACCTGAAGTGTCCTTGAAGGGATCACCCACGGTATCACCTGTAACGGCTGCCTTGTGGGGCTCGCTACCCTTCTTGAAGGTTTGGCCTTCGATGACCACTCCCTTTTCGAAGCTCTTCTTGGCGTTGTCCCAAGCGCCACCGGCGTTGTTCTGGAACATCCCCATGAGGACTCCGCTGACGGTGATACCCGCGAGCAGGCCGCCAAGGGCCTCGGGGCCCATGGTGAATCCAACGAGGATCGGAGCAATCAAGGCAAGCGCGCCCGGAGCAACCATTTCGCGGATCGAAGCTTTGGTCGAAATCTCCACACACTTCTCGTACTCGGGCTTGCCGGTACCTTCCATGATTCCGGGAATCTCGCGGAACTGGCGGCGCACCTCGTGCACCATCTCCATGGCGGCCTTACCCACCGCGCTGATGGCGAGTGAGCTGAAGAAGAACGGAATCATGGCTCCGACAAACAGCATCGCAAGCACGTCGGCCTTGTAGATGTCGATGCCGTCGATGCCTGCCAGACCTACGTAGGCCGCGAAGAGCGCCAAGGCGGTCAAGGCCGCAGATGCGATGGCAAATCCTTTACCCGTAGCGGCAGTAGTGTTGCCCACGGCGTCAAGGTTGTCGGTACGGTCGCGTACCTCGCTGGGGAGGTGATTCATCTCGGCGATTCCCCCCGCGTTATCGGCGATCGGACCAAAGGCGTCAATGGCGAGCTGCATGGCCGTAGTGGCCATCATGCCCGCGGCAGCAATGGCTACCCCGTAGAGGCCGGCGAGGGCGAACGATCCATAGATACCTGCAGCGAGAATGATGATCGGAAGTACGGTCGACTCCATGCCCACGGCGAGACCACCGATGACGTTGGTTCCGTGACCCGTACCCGACTTCTGCACGATGCTGTCCACCGGACGGCGACCCATCGAGGTGTAGTACTCGGTGACGATGCTCATCAGGGTTCCGACCACGAGGCCGAGGATGATGCTCCAGAACACATTCATGCTGGTGATGACGAGGGCTTCGGAACCGCTGCGCTCAAAGCTCATGGTCTCAGGAAGCATGTACTGAATGACGAAGTACGACGACACCGCCGTGAGCACCATCGAGCTCCAGTTGCCCAAGTTGAGGGCGTTCATGACGCTGCTGTCCTCGCCTTTGATGCGAACGAAGAACGTGCCGATGATCGAGAAGATGATTCCGAGTCCGGCGATCACCATCGGCAGGAGGATCGGAGCCATTCCGTTAAAGTTGTCTTGGCTCACGACTTCGCGGCCGAGGACCATCGTGGCAAGCATGGTGGCTACGTACGAGCCAAAGAGGTCGGCGCCCATACCTGCAACGTCACCCACGTTGTCACCTACGTTGTCGGCGATGGTAGCGGGGTTGCGGGGGTCGTCTTCGGGGATTCCGGCTTCGACTTTACCCACGAGGTCCGCACCCACGTCGGCAGCCTTGGTGTAGATACCGCCACCTACGCGGGCGAAAAGGGCGATTGATTCCGCACCGAGAGAGAATCCGGCGAGGACCTCAAGTGCCTGAGCTACGTTGGCGTACATTCCGGTGAAGACAATGTAGAGGGTTCCGAGGCCGAGGACCGCGAGGCCGGCGACGCCGAGGCCCATGACGGTTCCGCCCGTGAACGATACTTTGAGTGCCTGAGCCAGCGAGGTGCGGGCAGCCTGGGTGGTGCGCACGTTGGCTTTGGTGGCAATGTTCATTCCGATCCATCCGGCGAAGGCGCTGAATACGGCTCCGATGACGAAGGCAACGGCGATGACCCAGTCGGTGTGGGCAGCAACGGCCTCAAGTTCAGCAGACCATGCGAGCAAGGCGGCAGCGATGACCACAAACACGCCCAGTACGCGCCACTCGGCACGAAGGAAGGCTTGCGATCCGCGGGCGATGTAGCCGGCGAGTTCGACCATGTTGGCGTCTCCGGAATCTTGCTTTCCGACCCAAATGGCTTTGAAGATCATGACCACTAGGCCGACGAGGCCGAGGAGGGGAATGAGGTACTGAATTTCCATATTATTAGCTCGTTATGTGGTTTGGTTATGGATTTTGGGGTAAAATTTCAGGGCCGCGAAGATACGGGGTTTGAGAAAAATTTTGAAATCAGGTTATATCCGGACAAAACTGTGGTTCAGGCGTTCGGTTATTACCGGATTTCAAAAAATTTACTTGTTTACATACATCACCTCGCGGACCGCCTTGATGACGCGCGCTTGGTTGGGCAAGAATGCCTCCATGAGCGTCGGTGCGTAGGCAGCCGGGGTGTCGGCAGTCGTGATGCGAATAACCGGAGCGTCGAGGTAGTCGAAGGCGCGCTTTTGCACCATGTAGCTAATCTCGGTGCTGATGCTGCCGAGCGGCCATGCCTCTTCGACACACACCAGGCGGTTGGTCTTTTTCACGGACTCGATCACGGTATCGTAGTCGATCGGACGCACGGTGCGCAGGTCGATGACCTCGCAGCTGATTCCGTCCTTGGCCAACTCTTCGGCGGCGGCGAGCGCCACTTTCATGATTTTGCCGAACGAAACGATGGTGACATCGGTTCCGGCACGCTTGATATCGGCCACGCCGATGGGCAGGATGAAGTCGCCCTCGGGTACCTCGCCTTTGTCGCCGTACATCTGCTCGGATTCCATAAAGATGACGGGGTCCTGGTCGCGGATGGCGGCCTTAAGCAATCCCTTGGCGTCGTATACGGTGCTCGGAACAATCACTTTCAAGCCCGGGCAGTTGGCGTACCAGCTCTCAAACGCTTGCGAGTGGGTCGCACCCAGCTGGCCGGCGCTGGCGGTGGGTCCGCGAAACACGATCGGAATCGTGAACTGACCGCCCGACATCTGGTGCATTTTGGCGGCGTTGTTGATGATTTGGTCAATGGCAACCATCGAGAAGTTAAACGTCATGAACTCGATGATGGGGCGCAGGCCGTTCATCGCGGCTCCGACGCCGATTCCGGCAAATCCGAGCTCGGCAATGGGCGTGTCAAGCACGCGCTTGGGACCGAATTCGTCAAGCATACCCTTAGAGGCCTTGTAGGCGCCATTGTACTCGGCCACCTCTTCGCCCATCAAAAAGATGTTCTCGTCGCGGCGCATTTCTTCGCTCATCGCCTCGGCAATGGCCTCACGGAATTGAATCGTTCGCATTCGTTTATACTTGTTTAAGGTCCGCAAAAATACGCCGTCGGACCCTAAATTTGCCCATCGCACGAGGTACAAACCGCCTCGCCGCAATCCTTGATATGAAGATCCTCGTTTGCATCAGCCACGTACCCGACACGACGGCCAAAATTCAGTTCACTTCAGACGCCCGCGCCCTCGACGCCAACGGGGTCCAGTTCGTCATCAATCCGTACGACGAGTTCGGCCTTACCCGCGCCTTGCAGCTCAATGAGCAGTTGGGCGGAACCGTCACTGCCGTGACGGTCGGCGACGCCTCGGTCGAGCCCACGCTCCGCAAGGCGCTCGCCATCGGCGCGCACGACGCGGTTCGCGTCGACGCCCTGCCCTCTGACCCCCTTCAAGTTGCGCGTGAACTAGCATCGGTGGTTTCAGAAGGTGCCTATGAATTAGTCATTTGCGGTCAAGAATCTATTGACTACAACGGCGGAATCGTTCCGTCCGCCCTCGCCGAAATCCTCGGGTGGCCCGTGGTCACGCCGTGCATCGGATTTGACCCCGCCGGCGGCCGCGCCAAGGCCAGCCGCGAAATCGACGGAGGCAAAGAAGTCCTCGACATCGCCCTGCCCGCCGTACTCGGAGCCAAAAAAGGCCTCGTCGAAGAGTCCGAACTGCGCATCCCCAACATGCGCGGCATCATGGCGGCCCGCACCAAGCCCCTCGTGGTAAAGGCCCCGACGGGAGCCACCGCAGGTTCCGCCCCCGTTTCGTTCAGCAAGCCCGCCGGCAAGTCCGCGGTGCAGATGATCGACGCGCAAAACCTTGACGCGCTCGTCAAAAAGCTTCACGAAGAAGCGAAAGTCATTTAACCAGCAACCAGCTACTAGTCACTAGCAACCTCACACCCCACGATATGGTACTCGTTTTTGCCGAAACCTGGAACGGTCAGTTCAAAAAGTCAACGTTCGAAGCCGTGCAGTATGCCGCGGCCTGCGCCAATGCCCAAGGCAGCCAAGCAGTTGCCGTCGTCGTTGGCCCCGCCACAGCCCCCGTCGAGTCGCTCGGCGCCTACGGAGCCCACAAGGTCCTTCACCTGCACGGCCCCGAGAAGTTCGAGACGGCCCAGCACGCCGCTCTGCTCGGCGACGCAGCCAAAGAGCTCAATGCCAGCATGATTGTCATTAGCGGAACCGCCAACGGCCGCGCCCTCATGGGTGCCGTCGCCGTGCGTGCCGAGGCCAGCGTGATCAGCAACGTTACTTCGCTTCCCGAGTCGTTTGGCCCCGTGCGCGTGGTGCGCGGAGCCTTCTCGTCCAAGGGTATCGAAGTTTGCGAGAGCAGCAGCGCTCGCACGGTGATCGGACTGGTTCCGAACGCGTTGGGCGTCAAAGATTCCGCCGGAAGCGACGCCGCGTTTGAGGACCGCAACGTATCAGCCGCCTCCCGAGCCACCGTGGTCGAGCAGCAGCTCGCCAGCGGTACGATCGCCCTGCCCGAGGCAGAGCGCGTGGTTTCGGCCGGACGTGGCATGAAGGCCCCTGAAAACTGGGGGATGATCGAAGAACTCGCCCAAGTTTTGGGCGCAGCTACGGCCTGTTCGAAGCCCGTGAGTGACATCGGATGGCGTCCGCACCGCGAGCACGTTGGCCAAACCGGAATCCAAGTGAATCCGCAGCTCTACATCGCCATCGGCATCTCTGGCGCCATTCAGCACCTCGCCGGGGTGAGCAGCTCAAAGACTATCGTGGTGATCAACAGCGACCCCGAGGCTCCATTCTTTAAAGCCGCCGACTACGGAATCGTGGGCGATGCGTTTGATATTGTTCCGCGGTTGACCGCGGCGTTGAAGGCGCACTTGAACTAAGCCGTGTCGGGAGCGCTCATCACGTTAACTGTCAAGGGACTCACGTACAGCGAGCGCCCGACGGGTGCCTACGCGCTTCTGCTCGAGGCCGAAGTAGACAAGCGTAGACTGCCCATCGTGATCGGAGCCTTTGAGGCCCAGGCCATTGCAATTGCGCTCGACAAGATGTCGACGCCGCCGCGGCCGATGACGCACGACCTCTTTGCGCAGGCGCTGTCGGCGCACGGAGCGGTACTTGAACGCGTCGTCATTCACGCCCTCGTAGACGGAGTTTTTTATGCCCAGCTTCACTTTGAGGGAAGCCAAGTTTTGGACGCCCGCCCTTCGGACGCCGTCGCACTGGCCGTACGCTTGGACTGCCCGATGTACGCGACCGACGAGGTCATGGTTCAGGCCGGCCTAGAGGCCGAGCAGGGTGCAGCTCCCAAACTGCCTAAGGAACCGCGTACGCGTTCCGCCGCCACCGGCGCCAAAGCGCCAGCCCCCGCCGAGGACCCCGCTCTGGCGCGCGCAACCCGTGACGAACTTGAAGCTATGCTCGAGCATGCCCTGGGCAACGAAGACTATGAGTTGGCGGCACGAATCCGCGACGAATTGACCCAGCGTGGCTGATTTTGGCCTAATTTCAGCCCACCTTAACGCACTTTAATCGCTTTTTATCTTGGACTATTACCTACGCGTCGTCGCGGGCCTTGCCCTCTTGATCGGAATTCTGTTCGCCTTCTCGTCCAACCGTCGCGCCATCGACTGGACGCTCGTTGCCAAAGGGATTTTGCTACAGTTCGTGCTGGCCGTTGCCATCTTGCACCTCTCATGGGTTTCGTCGGCGTTTGACGCCGTGGGCAAGGGCTTCGTGGCGTTGCTCGGCTACACCCGCGAGGGCTCGCTCTTTCTCTTTGGCGACCTGGTAGGACGCGTGGACACCTTTGGCTACCTCTTTGCCTTTCAGGTACTTCCAACAATTATCTTCTTTAGCGCCATCAGTTCGCTCCTCTTTCACTTCGGAATCCTGCAGCGTGTCGTCGGCGGATTCGCTTGGGTGATGAAGCGTACCCTCAAACTGTCCGGAGCCGAAACCCTTGCCGCCGCCGCGAACGTATTTGTGGGCCAAACTGAGGCTCCGCTGCTGGTCAAGCCCTACATCGCGACGATGACACGCTCTGAGCTCATGGCCCTGATGGTTGGCGGAATGGCCACACTTGCCGGAGCCGTGCTGGCCGCCTACATCGGCTATTTAGGCGGAACCGATCCCGAGCGCCAAGTCTTCTTTGCCCGCCACCTGCTTACCGCTTCGGTCATGAACGCTCCGGCCTCCTTGTGGATTGCCAAGGTTTTGGTTCCGCAAACCGAACCCGTCGTGGCCCTCGCTGACGTCGAAATCGAGCGCAAGGGCAACTGGCTCGAGGCCATCGCCAACGGAACCAGTGACGGCTTTAAAATGGCCGCCAACGTCGGCGTGATGCTCCTGGTCTTCACCGCACTGATCGCCCTGTTTAACGGCCTCTTATCCAACGGACTCGGGTCGTGGACCGGCCTCAACGAACTCGTCGCCACCTGGTCGGGCGGTCGATACTCAGAATTCAACCTTCAGGCTATTTTCGGACTCTTGCTCGGCCCCTTCACCTGGCTGCTCGGCGTCCCCTGGGCCGAGGCACCCCTAGTGGGTCAACTGCTCGGCGAAAAAACCGTGCTCAACGAGTTCTACGCGTACGTCACTATGGGCCAGATGATGGAGGCGGGTACACTTTCAAGCGTCCGCGCCCAAACCCTCGCCGTGTATGTCCTCTGCGGCTTTGCCAACTTTGCTTCCATCGGAATCCAAATCGGCGGAATCGGTTCGCTCGCCCCCGAACGTCGCAAAGACCTATCCGAACTTGGTTTCAAAGCCGTCTTGGGCGGAACCGCTGCGTCGCTGACTACGGCTACGTTGGTCGCGCTGCTCCTCTGATAAGTAAAGTTGGCAAGGGTGGCTCGTTAGCTACTGACTTCTTTTCGTCAGTTTCTGGCTTTGCGCTAAAGCGTAAGGGGCACTTGGTGCGAACCAACGAGCTAATCTCAGCTAAAGAGCTAACGAGCTAATCTCAGCCAATCTCAGCCAACGAGCCAACGAGCCAATGTACCTTTGAGTTATGCGCCAGTACCACGAATTAATGGACCGAGTGCTCCGCGAGGGCATCGATAAATCCGACCGAACCGGCACGGGAACCCGAAGCGTGTTTGGCCACCAGATGCGCTTTGATTTGGCCGACGGCTTCCCGATGGTGACCACCAAGAAGCTGCACCTCAAGAGCATCCTCCACGAACTGATTTGGTTTATTTCGGGCGACACCAACATTCGCTACCTCTGCCAAAACGGGGTCCGAATTTGGGACGATTGGCCGTTTGCCACCTATTCGAAGTCTGCCGACTACGACGGAATCGACATGAAGGAGTTCGCCACGCGCATCGCTGTGGACGCCGATTTTGCCGCCAAGTGGGGAGATTTGGGCCCAGTGTACGGTTACCAATGGCGCTTTTGGCCAGGTCCGAACGGCCCGGTGGACCAACTTCGCGACGTACTCGAAGGCATTCGCCGCAACCCCGACGGACGCCGCCACATTGTTTCGGCCTGGAACCCGGGGTACATTGACCAAATGGCGCTCCCCCCCTGCCACGCCTTTTTTCAGTTTTACGTGGTGGACGGCAAGCTGTCGTGCCAGCTGTACCAGCGCTCGGCGGACATTTTCTTGGGAGTTCCGTTCAACATCGCCTCTTACGCGCTCCTCATTCACATGATGGCCCAGGACCTCGGCCTCGGAGTAGGCGACTTTGTGCACACCTTGGGCGATGCCCACATCTACTCCAACCATATGGAGCAGGTTCAGCTTCAGCTCAGCCGCGAACCGCGCGCCCTGCCCACGCTGAAGTTGAATCCGTCGGTCAAGAGTTTATTCGACTTCCGCTACGAAGACGTTGAATTAGTCGGATACGATTCGCACCCGCACATACCGGCTCCGGTCGCCGTCTGATGCTCTACGCCATTGTTGCCCACGACCTGAACCGCGCCATTGGCGGCGGAAACGATTTGCTGTGGCACCTGCCCAACGATCTGAAGTTTTTTAAGGACAAGACGCGCGGATTCCCCATCATCATGGGCCGCAAGACCTACGATTCGCTAGGCCGACCCTTGCCTGGGCGCCGCAACATGGTGGTGAGCCGCCAGACCGACTGGTCCGCCGAAGGTGTCGAGGTATTCGCCACGGTCGAAGCGGCCATTGCCGCCCTCGAGGGGGCCAACGGCTTCATCGTGGGCGGAGGTGAAATCTACCGACTTGCGCTTCCCATGGTGGACGTGCTCTACGCCACCGTGGTACATACCCAGATTGAGGGGGCCGACACGTGGTTCCCAGAGTACCTCGATCAGTTCACCGAGGTCGAGCGCGACGACCACTCGGCGGACGAACGGCATGCGTTCGCCTACAGCTTTGTGAAGCTTGAGAAAAAGTAAAATCCGGTTATAACCGAATCGGTCCAGCGCTAAAAATCCGGATATAACCGGATTTTACTTTTTACGCCGACTGCTTAGATAGCTTTTGGAGAACCATATCCGCCGTCACATGCACCTTTTCGGGCAGTTCGTACATGGCGTCGGTGAGAATGGTTTCGCCGATTCCGCGGAGGCCGCGGGCTCCGAGCTTGAACTCGATGGCCTTGTCGACGATGGCGTCAAGGGCGTCGTCGTCGATGCTGAACTCGATTCCGTCTAAGGCAAAGAGGCGCTCGTACTGCTTGATCAGCGCATTCTTGGGCTCGGTGAGGATGCGGCGCAGGGCAACGCGGTCGAGGGGCTCGAGGTAGGTCAGTACAGGGAGGCGTCCGATGAGCTCAGGGATTAGGCCAAAGGCCTTGAGGTCCTGGGGCGTCACGTGCTTCAGAAAGGCGTTTTCGTCGACGTCCACTCGGTGGGTGGTTCCGGTAAAACCGACGACCTGGGTGTTAAAGCGGCGCGCGATGTGGCGTTGGATTCCGTCAAAGGCTCCGCCCGCGATAAAGAGGATGTTGCGCGTGTCGACCTCGACAAACTTTTGGTCAGGGTGCTTGCGGCCACCTTTGGGCGGAACGTTCACCTTGGTACCCTCGAGGAGCTTGAGGAGGGCCTGCTGCACGCCCTCGCCCGACACGTCGCGCGTAATGGACGGGTTGTCGCTCTTGCGGGCAATTTTGTCGATTTCGTCGATGAAGACGATTCCGCGCTCGGCGTCCGCCACGTTGTAGTCGGCGGCCTGAAGCAAGCGGGTGAGGATGCTTTCAACGTCTTCGCCCACGTAGCCGGCCTCGGTCAGGACGGTCGCGTCGACGATGGCGAACGGAACCTTCAGCATGCGCGCAATGGTGCGGGCCAGAAGCGTTTTACCGGTGCCGGTCTCGCCCACCATGATGACATTGGACTTCTCGAGGTCTTCGTCACCCACGCCGCCGTGAAGGACGCGCTTGTAGTGGTTATAGACGGCTACGGCGAGGATTTTTTTGGCGTCCTCTTGACCGATCACGTACTCGTCGAGGCGGGCGCGGATTTCGGACGGCTTGGGCAGGTCCATCGACCCGAGGGCCGAGCTGTCGGCGTCGTCAGACTCCTCTTCGAGGATGTGGTGGGCCTGCTCGATGCAGTTGGCACAGATCTGGGCGTCGAGGCCCGAAACCAAAAGTCCGGCTTCGGTCGACGGGCGGCCGCAAAATGAGCACTGGTTGGTGTCGGTCATGGACGCAGGGGCTTAGCCGCGGGGCTTGCTGACGAGGACTTCGTCGATCATTCCGTAGGCCTTGGCCTCTTCTGAGGTCATCCAGTAGTCGCGGTCTGAGTCGTGCTCCACCTTGTCAAACTCTTGGCCAGAATGGTTGGCGATGATTTCGTACAGCTCCTTCTTGAGTTTGAGGATCTCCTGAAGGGTGATCTCCATATCGCTGGCCTGGCCCTGGGCTCCGCCCATGGGCTGGTGAATCATGACGCGGCTGTGCTTGAGCGCTGAACGCTTGCCCTTGGTTCCTGCACACAGCAGTACGGCGCCCATCGAGGCGGCCATTCCGGTGCAAATGGTCGCAACGTCAGGTGCCACCACCTGCATGGTGTCGTAGATTCCGAGGCCCGCGTACACGCTGCCGCCGGGGCTGTTCATGTAAATCTGGATGTCCTTCTTGGCGTCGGCCGACTCCAAAAAGAGGAGCTGCGCCTGGACGATGTTGGCTACCTGGTCATTGATTCCGGTTCCGAGAAAGATGATGCGGTCCATCATCAGGCGCGAAAACACGTCCATCTGGGCCACGTTGAGCTGGCGCTCCTCGATGATGTAGGGCGTCAGTGAGTTGTCAACGTAGTGCTCAAAATGCATGCTGCTCACGCCCTTGTCGAGCATGGCGTAGCGCTTGAATTCTTTACCGAAATCCATGGTGGCTTACTTCTTAGATTTATTTACTTCTTTAATGAAGTCCGCGTAGGTCGATTTGATTTCTTTTTTACCAAATGCGCCGAGCACGAACTGCATCAATTTACGCTGCAAAAGTTGTTCCGAGTACTGCTCGGCCTGTTGGCGCTCCTGAAGGAGGTTGACCGCGATGGGCTGCGCCTCTTCATTGGTCATTTCGCGGCCAAACTGGCGCATGCGGGCAATGACTTCACCGGTGACGAAGTCGATCAACTCCTCGCGGTGCACGTGAATGTGGTGGTCCTTGACAAGCTTGGTCTCGATGAGCTGCCAGCGCATCGCCTTCTCGGTGTTGGGCCACTGGGCCTCAACTTCGATCGGATTCAATGGCTTCTCGCCCGCGGTGGTCATCCACTTTTTGAGGAAGGTCGCGGGGAGTTTGAACTTCGTTTCCATCAGCTTGTCGCTGGCGAGGTTAAAGAAGTGCTGCTCGGCGTCGCGCAGGTAGATTTGGGTCAGTTCTTCTTTGATTTTCGCGCGAAGTCCAGCCTCGTTGGTCACCGCACCCTCTCCGAAGAGCTTGTCAAAGAGCTCGGCGTTTAGCGCGGCGGGCTCAATGTGGTAGATCTGCTCGAGCTTAAACCGGAAGTAGCCCGTCGCCAACGCGTATTCTTCGGGGTTGAATCCGAGAACCTGGTAGATGTCAAAGTCCTTTTCGAAGTCGCTCACATCGATGATCAAACTGTCACCTTTGGCGAGGGCCTTGAGGTCCTTCTTGAGCGAGCGTCCGCTCACCGCGTTGAGGCCGAAGCGGCCGTGCTTATGGGCAGCACCTTCTACCGCCTCACCCTTCTTGGTGACGATGTCGAAGTGTCCGTAGAACAGGTCGTCGTCGCCGGCGGTCTCCACCTCGCTCATGGCGCCGTAGCGCTGGCGAAGGTTTTCGACTTCTTTGTCCAAGTCCTTATCATTGGGTTCGAGGACGTAGAACGGAATCTTCACCTTGTCGCTCACCTCAAGCTCGATCTGCGGAGCCACTCCGAGGTCAAATTCAAAGCTGTGGCTGTCGGCACTAAAGTCCAGGTCACCAGCTACGGGCAGCGGCTGACCCAAAATGTCAATTTTCTCGCGCTCGAGGTAGGCGTACAGCTCGTCCTGAAGGCGCTTGTTGATTTCGTCAGCCGTGATGGGCTCTTGGTACTGCTTGCGAATCAGCGTCATGGGCGCCATTCCGGGACGAAACCCAGGAATCCGCGCTTTCTTGCGGTAGTCAGTAAGTTGCTTCTCAACGGCTTCTGCGTATTCGCTGCGTTCGATAGTCAGAGTGAGGCGCGCGTTCAAATCCGCGTCGACGGTCCAGTGTGCGTTCATGGCCAAATAGTATTCGAAAAAGGAGTGCAAAGGTAGGTAGTGTACCTTTGGGAAAAATACTGCGCTGTGAAGAACTACCTCAAGCTCCTGGCCTTTGGCATTTTGCCGGTCGCTGCGTTCGCCCAAAGCCCTGAATTTTCAGTCTATGGCGGACTGCCCATGTTCATTCGTGACAACGCTTCGCCGTTTGGCAAGTGGGGCGCACAAGAGGGCGGAATCGACGGCCTCAACCTTTCAGCCGGTGCCGAGCTTCAGATGCCGCTGTGGAACGACCTCAGCATGCATGCCGGACTCGACCTCTACTCGATTCGCGCGGTGGGCGCTACAGCCGTCAGTCAGTTGACGGGTGCTTCACCCCGCCTCGGCCTAGGATACACCCGTCCGCTTGGCGCGCTGCTAGTTCAAGCACGTGGATCACTGGGTCTTGCCACCATCCGCACCACGCAAACCGCCGGAGGGGTTACCACCAAACTCAACGAAGGCCTCTACACTTGGGGTTCGCTGTCGGCCCCGGCATCTCTTGGACTGCGCGCGTCACTGCCCTACGGCCCCGGCCGCGTCTACGCCGAGCTGACCTACCGCTACTTCATGTTTGACGACGGCCTCGACGGATACGGCGGCGGCGGAACCCGCTTCGGAGGCCACGACGACCAAATGCTCATCGGAGTCGCGGGCTACACCTGGAACCTCACTAAGGCCCAAAGCCGCACCCAGCGCGAACTCGTCCAAGCCAAAAAGGCGGCAGAATCGGTTCCGACCCTCAAGCGCGCGAACGAAGAGTTGAAAGTCGCACAAGCCGAGCTTGAAGACGAGTTGGAAGTGGTCAAAATCCAGAAGCTCAAGCTCGAGCAGCGTCTTGATTCCATTGACACCGGACTGAAGGCCCCCGCCGCACGCCAAAGTCAGATGGCCGAAGGCAGCAGTTCTACCACGTCTATCGGCATTCGCTACGTCGTGGTCGTCGGAAGTTTCCGTAGCGCGCGCCTCGCCGCACAGTACGTGAGCCGACTCAAGGCCGCAGGCGTAAACTGCTCAACCACTGAAGGTTCAAACGGTTTTGTACGAGTGTATACGGGTCCATTCACGAATGAATCCGCAGCCCTTAACGCACTGGCAAAGGTCCGTGCGGAGACTCCAGGAGCCTGGTTGCTACGATTGTAGGGTCGGTTCCTCGTTCCTTGTTTCTTGTTCAGATGGCAATTTGCACTAGTTGCTAGAAACAAGAAACTTTTATAGATAATTGAAAAACCCGGACCTCACAGTCCGGGTTTTTTCGTGGTGCGCGAAGGGGGACTCGAACCCCCACATCCTTTCGGACACTAGATCCTGAGTCTAGCCTGTCTACCAATTTCAGCACTCGCGCATGCTTGGCCCTGGTAAAGGGGCCATTTTTGTCTCTAGAGCCACTCATGGGACTCGAACCCACGACCCTCGCATTACGAATGCGATGCTCTACCAACTGAGCTAAAGTGGCAAAATGGGGTGCAAATATAGGCGGACTCCCCGTACTTTTGGGCAGCACCAAATCCTAAAATTTATGCGATTTCTTGTTTCTGCACTACTTGCGCTAACGGCGCACGGTATGTCTGCCCAAATCTTTACGGGCCTCGGAGCTGAGTTCCGAAGTCCCAGCGCTGAACGCCTAGTGACCACCCAAAGTGCAGTCAGCCAAATCGGATACCAGTGGGGTGATTTTGCGGCGGTAGGCCAGTTTCGCGTTCCGTCTGGGACTCCGCATTGGACCAAGCCCAATTGGTTTGGTGGTGCTCGCCTTGAGTGGTCGGCGTACGAACTACCCACAGATAGTTTGCCACTCGCCGCGCTCAAGGCCGCCGACTGGCACGTCGTCGTGAGCGGACAATGGAGCCGTTTGGACGGCCACCGCTACCGCAGCGAGCACCTTGGCGGATTTGATACGGACCATTGGACCCGCGAAATCTACCAGTTTCAGTACGGTCGCAACGAATTCCTTGTCGGACTTGGCCTGCAGGGGCGGTTTGGCTCGTGGTCGGCCTTGGCTGAACTTCAGTACGGCCCTGGAGCCCAACTCGACACCTGGGTCTACAAAAGCCATTTGTTCAACGACGGAAGCCAAGTAACCATCGACGATTACTACTACTACGAGCGGTATTCTGTGCTGCGCGCAAGCATTACGTTGCGCAAGCACTTGGGTTTCTAATCCGTAGATTGTTTTATCCTCACCGACGCAGTCTGCAGAAGAATTGCGGCATTGAGCTCAAAAAGTTTGTGTACTTTTACTTGACGTACGGGTGTACGCACCCCAAACCAAAATATTATGCTTAAGCGACTCGTTTTCACCCTTTTGATTGCCACCACGACTTCTGCGGTTGCCCAACTTACACCGCCGGTCATCGAGGTCGGAGCAGGTCTTGCACTGCGCCACACCGAAGGCTTCTACATTCCCCGCTTTAGCGTCGCTGGCCACAAGATCTACAAGGGTCTTGGCCTGTACGCCACGTACGAGCAGCGCAATAATGCCCCATTTGCCGATGATTTTAACGGCGACGGCAACTACCAGCGCTACCTCGTCGGTCCAACCTTGTACATCAATCCCAATATCTATGCGTACGGCGGAATCAGTCCCTTTGGCCCCTACGGTTTGGGCGGCGAAGGCGGTTTTGGAAAAGTTCGTAAAGAAATTGGCCTGGCCTACGTATTTGCTCCGTTTACCCTTCACGCAGGATATTCAAACTGGGTAGGGTTTACGACCGGTGTCGGCTACCAATTCGGAGGCGGTTCTGGTGATGCCGTGAGCTTCCAAAGCAAGGGACGTCCGCGCCGTTCACGCGGAGCTGAGTTGGCAAAAAATTCAGCACCAGCCCGTATTGATACGGTGGTCGTAACCAAGGAGGTCATCAAAGAAGTCATCAAAGAGGTCAAGACCGAAGTTGTACGTGAGGTCGTCAAGGAACAAAACATTGAGCTTGCAACTACCCTTTACTTCAATTTGAATTCTACTGCGTACACCAGTGCAACTTCGACAAAAATTGCAAGCGAAATTGCAGCATTACGCGCCAAGTACCCCAACGCAGAACTACTTGTAGTAGGTAACACCGACGAGTCGGGAAGCAGCACCTACAACTACAACCTCGGCTTGGCTCGCGCCCAGAAGGTTGCCAACTACCTCATGGCAAAAACGGGCTTGGACGAAACCAAGATCGTAGTTCGCTCTGACGGTAAGGTTCGCCCGCAGTCTGACAAAAAAGAAGATAACCGTCGCGTTGACATCTACGTCATTCTCGACAAGTAAGCGAATCGCTTCACATGCAAAAAGCCCGACCTCACGGTCGGGCTTTTTTTTGGTGCGGATGAAGGGAATCGAACCCCCACGCCTCACGGCGCTAGATCCTAAGTCTAGTGCGTCTACCAATTTCGCCACATCCGCATAGGAGGTGCAAAGATAAGGATTCAGACCTGCTTCTAGGGCGTAGCGCAATTTTATTCACAATTCACGCGTCGCGTCGGCAAACGAGGTACCTTTGATGCCGTATGGCGATTCAAACGATTCTCCCTTCGGAACTCAGCATTCCCGACCTGCAGCGCACCCTTCAGTTCGCGGTCGGCCCGCGCCCTATTGCCTTGGTTTCGAGTGTAAACCGTGAGGGATTGGTAAACTTGTCGCCGTTCAGCTTTTTTAACATCTTTAGTACGAATCCGCCCATTTTGGTATTCTCACCCGCACGGCGCGTTCGGGACAATTCAACCAAAGACACTCTGAACAACGTGCTCGAGGTACCTGAAATCGTGATTCACTCAGTGAGCCATTCGATGGTCGAGCAGACGAGCTTATCAAGCACCGAATATGCTCGCGGAATCAATGAGTTTACCAAGGCCGGATTCACTCAAGTTGCGAGTACTCATGTGGCCCCTCCGCGCGTAGCTGAAGCGCCGGTTGCACTTGAGTGCCGTGTAAATGAGGTAGTTGCATTGGGGGATGGCCCCGGAGCTGGGAATCTCGTGATCTGCGAGGTGATTGCCATTCACATTAACGATCAAGTGCTTGACGATGAAGGCCGCCTCGATCAAGACCGCCTTGACCTCGTAGGACGGTTGGGCGGAGATTGGTACGTACGCGCCCATGGTGATGCCCTTTTTGAGGTTGAAAAACCATTGGCCACTAAAGGAATTGGTGTTGATGCCCTTCCGCGAAGTGTGCGCTTATCCACGGTGCTCACTGGCAACGATTTGGGCAAGCTCGGGAACGTTGAATTACTCCCTTTGCAATCTGATGTTGAGGAGTTTATGCAGCATCACCGCATTCAAACTATCTTTAGGCAGTATGCCGACCCCATTGAGCGCCGAGAGGCTTTGCACCAGTATGCCAAAGAGCAGCTCGATAAGGGCAAAGTCCACAAGGCATGGAAGGCCCTGCTGGTCGACCGCTTGAACACTCACAGCACTGACGACGAATAACCCCCCGATTAATTTTTTCTCTATTCCATGGAACTTACCGGAACCATTAAAAAACTTTTTGACGTACAACAGGTGAGCCCCACGTTTCGCAAGCGCGAAGTGGTGATTGAAACCGACGAAAACTACCCACAGGTGGTAATGTGTGAGTTCACACAAGACCGTGCAGACATTCCTTCGCGTTACCGTGAGGGCGACAAGGTGACCGTATCGATCAACATTCGCGGACGCGAGTGGACCAACCGGGACGGCGAAACCAAGTACTTCGTCAGTATTCAAGGATGGCGCATGGCCCCCGGTGACGGTAGCGAAGGCGGCGGCGCTCCACGCGGAGACCGCAATGAACGCAGTGATCGTGGTGACCGCGGCAACTATAGTGGTGGTAACGACCGCGGTGACCGCGGTGATCGTGGCGGGAACCGCAACCAAGGTGGAAACTTTGGTGGTGGCGACCCTATCGCTCGTGCAGCTTCATCTCAGGCTCCGGGCTTTGATAGCTCAAACGACGACGACGATTTGCCGTTCTGATCCACAATCCCAAAAGATTGTTGAAAGGCGACTCGAAAGGGTCGTCTTTTTTTTGGCCTATTAGCAAGGTTTGCTGAGATTGGCTCGTTGGCTCGTTGGATTGTTGCGCTTCGCTCTGGGGCTGCTTCGCAGCTGGTTCATGCCATAGGGATTTTGAAGCTTGTGATTTGATTATAAGTCACTTGCCCCTTTTGCACCCGAGAGCAAAAGTAAAATCCGGTTAAACCCGAACACGGTTACTTGTTGCTTGCTTCTTGTTGATCTCAATGCGTATTGGGCACAAGAAACAAGTAACGGCGCGGCCAACGAGCTAACCTCGCCAACCTCGCCAACCTTGCCAACCTTGCCAAGAGGCTACTTGCGGACGTCGAGCACGTCGCGAAGGGCGGTTCCGAGAATTTGAAAGGCGAGAACCAAGGCAGCGAGTGCAATGCCTGGGATCAGTGCGAGATGGGCCTGCCCAGTGAGGAGGTAGGCATAGTGATCGCGGATCATTCCACCCCAGGATGGCATTGGAGGTTGGGCTCCGAGACCGAGAAAGGAAAGTCCGGATTCGAGGAGAATGGCGCTGGCGAATTGGCTGGCGGCGAGGACGATGAGGGGGGCGACGGTCTGGGGCATGATGTGCTTCCAGAGGATGCGGCCGTCGGGGTAGCCGAGGACGCGGGCGGCTTGGACGAATTCGGCAGGCTTCCAGGCGATGACTTGGCCTCGAACGAGGCGGGCGACCTCGACCCATGAGGTGAGTCCGACGGCGACAAAGACTTGCCAAAAGCCTTTGCCGAGTACAAAGCTGAGGGCCATGACCATGAGAAGGGATGGAATGCTCCAGAAAACTTGAATAAGGGCCGAGAGGGCGGCGTCCACACGGCCGCCGTAGTAGCCGGCCCAGGCTCCGATGGGTATTCCGACGAGCATGGCGATTCCGACTGCGATGAAGCCCACCGAGAGGGACACACGCGAGCCAAGTAGGAGGCGCCCGGTGACGTCACGGCCGTAGCGGTCGGTTCCGAGCCAGTGGGTGGTGCCGTCGGCCGAGGTGTAGCCCATAGCCTTGGCGCTTTCGGCCAGGTTCATGGTATTGGCCCATGGGGCCGGGTCGGCACTGAAGGCATAGGCGAATACGGCTAAGAACAGCCAGGCCCCGAGGAACAGGGCCCCGGTACGGCCCAGCGGATGGCGCCAAAGCTCCGCCAGCACGGCCTTGAGGGTCATTGCAAATCGATCAGCAAACGCATGGATTCCACGATGCTCGGATCGCGGCGCACGGCGCGCAACCAGCGGCGATCCTCTTCGGCTTTTTCGGGCTTTCCAGGAGTAATCATGGTGGCTACAGTGGTGTCAGTGCGCGCACCTTCGCGGTCGAAGCGCTTGATGGCCTCTTCGGTTGCACGGCGGTCCGCCACAAAATCGTCCCACTTGAGTGGGAGCCCGGTGTTCTTTTCCTGCTCGCGGAGGTAGTTGGAATATTCGTTGATGCGCGTGAATTCCGGGTTTGCATAGACGCGGGCCTGGGAGGCGGCGACGGCTTGGGCGCGCTTGGGGCTTGCCGTCGATGCCTTGAAGGCAGCGGCCGGAATCTTGTCAGAAGCCAACGCAAAGTCGAGTTCGCGCTCGCCGTAGGCTACGTGCTGAAACGCATCAGGAATCACTACATCGCTGCGCACGCCATCGAGCTGGGTGGTTCCGCCATTGACCCGATAGTACTTCTGAATGGTGAGCTTAAAGGCCCCAAGCGGCTGGTACTTCGCATAAAACGGACCCGCGGCGCGGTCGAAATCCATCATGTTCTGAACGGTTCCTTTGCCAAACGTTTGATTAGTTCCAACGATGATGGCGCGGCCATAATCCTGAAGGGCGGCAGCGACAATTTCAGAGGCCGAGGCAGTAGATTCGTCGACGAGCACTACCAGCGGTCCGTCCCACTCGACGCCCGGAGTTGGGTCATCGTACGATCGGACTCGCTGGCCCTGAGTCTTGACTTGTACCACTGGGCCATTGTCGATGAAGTGACCCGCAATGCCTACTGCGGCCGGAAGCGATCCGCCTCCATTGCCACGAAGGTCAAAAATGATTCCGCGGGCTCCAGCGGCCTTGAGGGCGCGAAGCTCAGTACGCACGTCCTCAGAACAATCACGATTGCTCTCGTCAAAGAAGTCCACGTAGAATTTGGGGAGGCGGATGTAGCCGATTCCATTACCAAGCATCGCGCTACGGGCAAATGTGGCTTCCATTTCGACGATGTCACGAACGATGGGAATCACCTTCTCGGTTCCGTCTTTTTTGCGAACCGTGAGGCGCACCTCGGTGCCTTTTTTACCGCGGACCTTGGTGACAACCTTGTTCACGCGCATTCCGACGACGTCTTCAGGCTGAGCATCGCCCTGTGCAACTTTGAGAAGCTTGTCGCCCACTTCAAGTTCACCTTGGCGCCAGCACGCGCTGCCGGTCACGATACTTGCGATAGTTACGAACTCTCCGTCTTGCTGGAGCTGGGCCCCAATACCCTCAAGTTGGCCGGTCATCTCGATCTCAAAGGCCTCTTGCTGCTGGGGTGGAAAGTACTGGGTGTGTGGATCAAACGCCATGGCGTAGGCGTTGATGTAGTAGCTGAAGTCATCGGTGCGGTCGAGCTCGTCGAGTCCGTCAAACCATTCGTTATGGATTTCGAGTTCTTTGGCGCGGGCCTCGGCCTCATTCGCAGCAAAGTCAGGATGGCCGGGCAAAAATGCGGAATTCACACTATCAATTTTCTCATATGCCCGATCGTACAGACGGTCGAGCACTCGCGAGGTAAGGTAGTCCGCCCAAAACGCATCCATTGCCGCAGAATCCTTGGGGTATGCGCGCTTTTCAGCGTCAGTCTCAAGACTGCGGGCCTTGCTCAAGTTGAGCGGCTTAGCCAAAATGCGCGTATAGCGACGGCGGGCTTCGGTGCGGCGCTGGTTCCAGAGCGACGAAGACTCTTCAAAAAAACTGAGGTCTCCACTGGTGAAGTAGTCGTCTAACTTGAGGCGGTGCTTGGCTAAACGGTCGTAGTCGGACTGGTATAAAAAGCGCTTTTCTCCGTCTAAAAGCTCCAAGTATGCCGTGAATACGTCCTCGCTAAATGCATCGTCCACGGCGCGGGGCTGGTAGTGCACGCCCTGCAGGGCTTCGGCCACAAGGCGCATCACGAGTGACTCCTTTTCGCTGGTGGCGGACTGAACGTAGCGGAATCCGAAGGCCGCCCCAGCCACTAAAATGAGGGCGGGGATGGTGTATTTCAAGTTGCGTTTCATAAATGGAATGCGCAGAATGGCGAGCATGAGCCCGAAAGTACATAATTCGTGCCGCAGGGTCGGCATCCATGCGGAATTTCGCTGTAGCAGACATTGTGGCGGAACCTTTGCCACGGCACAGTGTTTGACCAAGGTGTGCGGCGCATCCTAAACCGCGCTCCATCGAATTGTGAATCGAATTCTTCTCGTGCTTTGGGGGCTTCCGCTTGCCCTTGCCGCGCAAACGCGTGTAATCAGCGGATCGGTGGTCGATGCCGCCAACGGTGAATCACTGCCTGGGGTGGTGGTCACGTGGGAATCCGCATCGAAAAAAACCAACATCGTCACCAACACCTACGGGATGTTCAGTTTGACCGTTCCGGCTGAGGGCGGATCCGTGACCGCACAGCTGCTTGGCTACTCTCCCTACAAGCAGGCCGTAAAGGCAGGACGCGAAGGCGTCAAACTCAGCATACGCCTCAACGAACAGTCATTTGAGTTGGGCGAGGTTGCAGTCCAAAGCCAAAAGCTCGACAACAATGTCAAAACGACTGAAATGTCCGTGAGCTCGCTGACGAGCAAGGAAATCAAAAAGATTCCGCAGCTTTTGGGCGAAACCGATATCGTGCGCACCCTGACCCTGTTGCCGGGCGTCAGCACCGTGGGCGAGGCGTCGAGCGGATTCAACGTACGCGGTGGCAACGCCGACCAAAACTTGATTTTGCTGGACGAGGCCCCCGTGTACTCGTCGTCGCACCTGTTCGGATTCTTTAGCATTTTCAACGCCGACGCTGTGCGCGACGTGACGCTGTATAAGGGCGGAATGCCTTCAAACTACGGTGGCCGCCTTTCGAGCGTACTGGACGTGCGCCAGAAGGAGGGCAACAGCGAGCGCTTTGCCGCCCAAGGCGGAATCGGCCTTTTGAGCAGCCGCCTGACCGTCGAAGGTCCGCTGGTGAAGCGCAAGGCGAGCTTCATGGTGAGCGGTAGGCGGTCCTACTTCGATTTGTTTTTGCCGTTTACGGGCAATCTAGAGCTGCAGAACACCACGATTTACTTCTATGACGTGAACGCCAAGGTGAACGCACAGCTGAGCGAAAAGGACAGGGTGTTTGCCAGCATGTACTTCGGCCGCGACCAGTTCGGAGCCCAGGACCTCTTTGACTTCGGTTGGGGCAACTGGACCTCTACCCTGCGCTGGAACCGCGCCGTGAATTCCAAGTTGTTTTTTAACGCCACTGCGGTGTATTCGGACTATACGTACTCGCTAGGGACTCCAGAGGATGCGGTTCCGTCGTTCAAACTCGATTCGCGCATTCAAAACACCGTGACCAATGTGGGGTGGACCTACTATGCATCAAATCGACACAAGCTCGATTGGGGTGTGCAGAACACCTACTACGTGTTTTCGCCCGGCAAAATCACGGGTGCATTTGACATCGCACTGAGCAAGGAGTACGCCAATGAGTCGGCGCTCTACTTCAGCGACGATATTAAGGTGACCGAGCGCTTAAGTGCCACAACCGGCCTCCGGTACAGCGGATTTGCCAATCTGGGTCCGCGGACGGTGTACACGTATGCGGATCCGCGCTACCCCACCACGACCAGCATTGTCGACACCACGGTGTTTGCTCGAGGAGATGTGGTTAAAACGTTTATCGGGCTGGCCGGATTCGAACCGCGCCTCGCCCTCAACTACGAGGTGGGCCCGAAGGCTTCGCTGAAGTTGAGCTACAACCGCTCGCGCCAGTACATCCACTTGATTTCGAACAACACTACCGCAACTCCGGTCAACGTATGGCGCCCCGCCGGAACCTACATCGACCCCGCCACCGTCGACCAAGTGGCCGTGGGCGTGGTTCAGAATTTTCGCGAGGACAACGGAATCCGTCTGACCCTCGAGGGCTATGCAAAAACGTTTAGCAACCTCGTCGACTACCGCGACGGAGCCGACCTCGTCTTTACCGACGACATCGAAACCGAGCTGCTCACCGGAGCCGGACGCGCCTACGGGGCCGAGGTTTTGCTCGAAAAGAAAACTGGCAAGGTCACGGGTTGGATTGGCTACACGCTCAGCCGCACCGAACGCTTGATCGATGGCCCGACGCGCATTACCCGCATCAACAACGGCGAGTGGTACCCCGCCAACTACGACAAGCTGCACGACCTCAGCGTGGTGTTTACCTACTCGCCCACCAAGCGCTGGGACATTGGCGGAACCTGGATCTACCAATCTGGGCGCCCCATTACCTACCCTGACGCCCGCGGCGAATTCGAGGGCATTTTTTACCCCGTCTACACGAACCGCAACGGAGCCCGCACCCCCGCCACCCACCGACTCGACCTCTCGATCACGCGCAGCGTGGGCAAGCGGGCGAGCTGGAATTTTGGCGTCTACAACGCCTACGGCCGCCGTAACCCTTACAGCATCTTCTTTCGCGCCGACTTTGAGAATCCGACCAATGTCAACGCCTACCGATTGAGCATCTTCGGTTCTGCCGTGCCCTTTTTCACCTACAATTTCTCGTTCTGATGCGCCGCCTTGCCTTTTTTACTGCTGCGTCGGCCATTGCGCTGACCTCCTGCCAAGACATTATCGAAGTGGAGCTCCCCGAGGGCGAAACCCGTCTTATCGTCAATGGTCGTGTGACTGACGGTGATTCCGCCCGCGTGGATGTCAAGTGGAGCGTGCCCTACCTCAATACTGACCCCAACGAGCCCGTGACCAATGCCCTTGTGGTGCTGCTCGAGGACGAGGTCGCCGTCGATACACTAATCCACCGCAGCAACGGCCGTTACCTGTCTAATTTTCAAGGCGAAGTGGGTCGTTCGTACCGCGTGGTGGTCACAGTTCCTGAGCGCGAGGGCTACCCGAGCGGAACCTGGACCTCAGCCACCGAAGCACTGAACCGCTGCAACGACGCCGATTCCATTTATTCGCAGTATTTGCCACGCGCTCCCTTTCAGCAAGAAGGCCGCTACGTCTTTATTCACTGGTCTGAAGCCCCGGGGCGTGGCGATCACTACCGCGTTCGGATTTTCAGAAACGACACGCTGCAAAACCAAACGTTTGACTTGACAGTGTTTAACGACGACTTCAACGACGGCTTTGTCTTTCCGACGCCTCCGTCGATTCCGCCCATTCAAATTGCCGGACCCGATTCGGTCGGCGTGAAGTACAAAGTCGAGCTCGGCAGCATCAGTATGGGCTTATTCAGTTACCTGAACTTGCTGCGCGAGCAAACGCTTCAAGTGGGTGGCCTGTTTGACCCTCCCCCCGCGCCTATCGTCGGTAACATTTACCGCGAAGGCAACGAAAACGAATACGCGCTGGGATACTTTTATGCCAGTGCGATCCGCACGGCGGAGGTTACGATTAGTCAGTAGCTCGTTGGCAAGATTAGCTGAGATTGGCTCGTTGGCCATTCAGTTTCTTGCTACGGGTTTCTGGTGGCAGCGAAGCTGAATATCCGCAGAATGCGGAAAATCACAAATCGTTAATTTTGTGCGAGTTGCTCACTTTGAGCATTAATAAAAAAAGTAAAATCCGGTTATACCCGAACGGAATGTGCCGCCTCGCAGTTTCTCGCTACTAGTTTCTCGTTGTCGCAGCTAGTTTTTGCTAACCTTGCCATTTGGCCAACGAGCTAGCCTCGCCAACCTTGCCAATTGGCCACTAGTCCACAAGTTCCGCCAATTGTGCGAGCTTTTTGGCCTGAGTGATTTTAAACCGTTTGCCTTGGCGAGAGATCAATTCTTCGCGCTCAAACTGGGCGAGAAGGCGGATTAGGGATTCGGTGGCGGTTCCGACAAGATCCGCGATTTCAGAGCGCTTAAGGTCAATGTCGATGCACCCGTCGGTGTCTTCGCTGAACTTGGCGCGCAGCATCAGAAGGACTTCAGCGAGGCGCTGCTTCACGGATTTTTGGGCGAGCGACGCTAATAAGTGATTGGCTTCAGAAAGCTCGTGGCAGGTGGCGCGTAAAAGGTCGAGCGCAAAGGGTCCGTTTTCTTCGAGAAAGTTCAAAAAAATGTCGGCCGAAAGAAAGCACGCATTCGCGTCCTGAATTGCGACGGCAGAGATGCTGATGGG
>Ga0315906_10000810_pt1 | contig 48423 bp, 38 predicted proteins | sample LakEriMetagenome_4_FD_203526 | JGI IMG/M metagenome (GOLD analysis project Ga0315906, IMG submission 203526) | Freshwater fungal communities from buoy surface, Lake Erie, Ohio, United States - Buoy 2 MA122 | ecosystem: Environmental > Aquatic > Freshwater > Lake > Lake biofilm | place: USA...
AAGAACATATAGAGAGTGGTTTTATGGTTAGGTGTTAGGTAAGAGGAGGATTCGTTCCATAGCGAAGCAGGAGATCAGAAATGGTTCCTGCTTTTTTTGTTCAATACATTCATTTATCTTTGTTTAAAATATGAATCCAAAAGCCATAGTCAGATTATTTTCAACAATACTGTTGATCTGTGTGCTTAGTGCAAAAGCTTTATCTCAGGAAAGCAAAGTTTGGGTAAGAGTAACCCATGAGGATATTTTGCACGAATTAATTAGCGATAATTCTACCCAGCTTACAGAATGGGCAAACCTGATAAGTTTATTTAATATAAAAAATGTAAAGCAGATTTTGCCTTCATCGAAGCAGAAAAAGCTACTAGAAGTAATTGAAATTACATGCGAGTGCAACGAGAATGATCTGCTTTTTGCATTAACTAAAACCAACCTGCCCTTCGTCCAACCTGAACATGGGCCGAATTTTGAATTATTATACACACCCAATGATTATTCTCTACAATTCGCTAATGACTATGCCCTTGAGCTCATCAATGCAAAACAAGCGTGGGATATTACGCAAGGTGATACATCTGTTGTCATAGCAGTGAGCGATGCAAATTACTACATAGGACATGAGGAGCTGACAGGAAAAATCAACCATCTTAGCCCTAATTTTAACACGGACTACACGCATGGGACAGCGGTAGCAATAACGGCTGCAGGGAACACAAACAATGGTGTAGGAAAGAGCTCTATTGGATTCAAATCCAGACTTCAGCTCCGAACCATGGATTTTAATGAATTGCTAGAAGCCACTTATACAGGTGCTAAAATTATTAATTTGAGCTGGTCCTCGAGTTGCGGTCCAATTAGTTATCATCAAGATGTCATGAATGAAATTCATGCAAATGGAACTGTAATCGTTGCCGCTGCTGGGAATGGAGGAACGTGTGGCGGAGCAACAAACATGGTCTACCCTGCCTCATACGACAATGTGATTTCCGTTACTTCTATTGGCCCGAATAACAATCATGAAAGAGAGCTTGGAAATCCACTTTCAACCCATCAGCATAATTCAATGGTTGACCTTTGTGCGCCTGGTTATGACATCGCGCTTTCAACACAACCGGGAGCATACTTTACAAGCTCCGGATCGTCATTTGCTGCACCCTATGTTTCTGGACTTGTTGCGTTGATGCTTGCTGTAAATTCATGTCTAACTCCGGATGAAATTGAATTTATTCTCAAGTCCTCATCTGTTAATATTGATGCCCTCAACACCACATACATTGGAAATATTGGGGCTGGGAGAATAAATGCACAGGCGGCAGTTCAAATGGCCTCCACGTTTAATACTTTCTTAATGTCTGCACAGAACACAGCAGATTGTGGCAATTTGACACAAGGTGTTAGCCTAAATTTAACACTAGACGGAACCCCGCCTTTTTCGGTGCTTTGGAATAACGGAATGACAAACGATACAATTTCGGGACTTGAAGCAGGAACTTATAGTGTATTAGTTAAAGATTCAATGGGTTGTGTTGCAAGTTATCAAACAACTTTTGAAGCTCTGACGCCAATTACAATCAATGAAGTAATTACGCAAACTCAATGCTTTGAATCTAACAATGGCTCTGTTTTGATTAATCCCACTGGGGGTTCTCCCCCTTACAGTGCAATTTGGAATACTGGTGAAAGTTCATTTACATTAGATGGTATAAGTGTAGGATCCTATTTTATTATTGTAACAGATAATAATGGCTGCAGTAATGTTGAGTTTTATGAATTTACTCAACCCCCTCCACTTTACGGTACGATTGTCTCAACAAATGTTTTCCCTTTATTCGGAGGTGCTTTAGACTTATCTGTTTTCGGTGGTGAACCACCGTACTCTTATAGTTGGTCGAATGGAATCACAACTCAAGATCAAAGCGGGCTTCCTGTAGGTTTTTATGAGGTTTTGATTACTGACAATAGAAATTGTACAACCTCGCTTAATGCTTCAATTACAGATACACCATTGTTAGATTCAAATAATCAAGTTCAGAATTTTGCCAATATTGAATTTATTGGACCTAATAAATTTAACTGTTATGCGAAGGGGGGCGAGGGCGCAATTTATGCTGAATGGGAGCTCAATGAACCAAGTGTTTTAGAAATTGTCGACGGATTCGGAAGACAAATTTATGTTGCCAATTTATCTTCGACCAAAAGTGAGCTAGTTCTTAACATCCCTTCCTCAGGTGCATATTTCGTTCGATTCAGTTGCCCCTCTGGTACTTTAACAAAAAAGGTAGTTCTGTAATAACGTGACGGAGGCGAAAATTGAATTACCAAAAGATTTTATTGAACGTGTCACAAATGACTGTTACCTGGGAAGCGTTGTGCTCGACGCGTTGGAACTTATCAGTCCGGTTTCTATTCGTCTGAATCCTCTTAAGTGTTTGCCTGATCTGGAGCTCCAGAAACGAATTATCTGGTGCGATCAAGCTTGGTATCTTGCGAATAGACCTAATTATACTCTCGATCCATTGTTCCATGCTGGGTGTTATTATCCACAAGAAGCTGGCTCAATGACACTAGACCTGGTTCTCCGCTCACTTGATCTTCCTTCCGATCCTGTTATACTCGATCTTTGCGCCGCACCCGGTGGAAAAAGTACATTGATTACTTCCTATCTACATGGACGTGGAATGCTCGTTGCTAATGAAATTATCGCTCCAAGAGCATCTATTTTACGTGAAAACTTATCAAAATGGGGAGCTGACAACACAATAGTGACAAACAATAGCCCGAAAGATTTTAATCGCTTACCTCACTTTTTTGATGTTATTATCATAGATGCGCCATGTTCAGGGGAAGGCATGTTCCGAAAAGATCATCAATCCAGAACAGAATGGTCTGAAAAAAACGTGGTGAATTGCGCAAGCAGACAAAAAGAAATTCTCCAAGATAGTTGGGAAACATTGATTCCTGGTGGATATTTAATTTATTCCACATGTACACTAAACAGGATTGAGAATGAAGACATAATGCTCTGGGCAATGGAAACTTTTGGAGCAATTCCAGAAAAACTTAATATGCCAGAAACCATTTCACCTGATAGAATTGATTTGGGTTGGTATTGCATTCCGGGAATTTCAGAAAGTGAAGGTTTTTACATTTGCGTGCTCAAAAAACCAACTGAGGAATTAATGGTCAGGAGAAAAAATCGCTCATCATTAAAAAAACTGAATGCCTCAAAAGAAATTTTGGAGCTCGTGAAGGATGAAAAAATGATTTTCTATCAGAGAGATGAATGGATCTACGGCATCAATCAAACGCATGAAGAACGCATGCTATTTGTGCAATCCGTAATGAAAGTTTTGAAATTTGGAGTTGCGATCGGGCAAATTGCGAAAAAAGGAATTATTCCTTCAGAAGAACTTGCGTTGAGTGCTGATTTAATGTCAGACGAAATCGCTACCATAGAATTGACTCGGCTAGAAGCGCTGAAATATCTCAAAGGGGAAACATTTCCTAAGTCGGGAAAAGATGGCTGGACTATCGCAACATACAAAGGTCAAGGGCTTGGATGGATAAAACAAATTGGCCACAGATTCAATAACAATTATCCGAAAGAATGGCGCATCAGAATGAAAATTGCCGAATGAAACACTTAAAAGTAATTTTATATTCAGCTACACTCTGGGTTGTAATCACTTCATGTACCGACTACGATAAAAAAAACCAACGCTTCGTTTTTACCAATCCAGAAGACACCTCTTCACGTGTCTTGGAGCGTTACAAATACTTCATCGATACTCCTGTTTGTACAGATGATGCAGTGAGTGGTTGTTATAAAGGTGTAGAATTCGTGGATCAGGAGTATGCCGAAAAACTTCACCTCACGGGAACAGACATTGCCCATAATTATTCGAACATGATTTCCAGATATGTTGGAGATCACCTCAAAAAACTATACCGCGAAGGCAAATACTCCAAGGTGGACCTCAAGCGTATACAAATGACAACAAGAGGAATGGGTGATGGAGACCGTTATGTTGAATACTACATTCGAATTCCAATCGTGAAAACATCCAAGAAAAAAGCCATGACCGGATTTGATCACTCTGGTGGCTGGGGCCACACGCCAGACTTGCGTCAGAGAAAAAAAGACCTATTGAAAGGATCCATAGTGAAATGGAAAAAATTGAACATAAGTAGCCTATACAAAACACCCGAAGGTTTGGAAGAATATTGGATCCAATGGCAACATACCTCCCTTCAATGAATATTTTTTTTAATATGCGCGCATAGTATTAAATAGATGTTTAACTTAGCACTTTGAACAACGTTAATAAGTTTTATGTCAACACAGAATGTTAACCCGCTAAAAGGAGGAGAGTTTCTGATAAGAAAAACTGAACCGCAAGATATTTTCATTCCTGAAGAATGGAATGAGGAACAATTAATGATTGGCCAAATGTGCGATGATTTCATTCAGCAGGAAATCATTCCAAACATCGAACGGATCGACAAAATGGAGGAAGGTCTCATGCCAGCCTTACTTGACATGGCAGGTGAATTGGGAATGCTTGGTATGTCGGTGCCCGAGGAACTTGGAGGAATGGGGGTTGACTTCAAAACTTCATTGCTCGCCACAGAACACCTGGGTAAAGGGTATTCTTTTTCAGTAGCCTATGGGGCGCACACAGGTATCGGTACACTTCCCCTACTCTACTACGGAACGGAGGAACAAAAATCTAAATACATACCAAAACTTGCAACAGGAGAATGGAAAGCAGCTTACTGTCTTACCGAACCCGGATCTGGTTCGGATGCAAATTCAGGTAAAACAAAAGCAATTCTTTCAGAAGACGGAAAACATTACGTTCTGAATGGACAAAAAATGTGGATTACCAATGGAGGATTTGCTCACTTCATGACCGTTTTTGCGAAAATTGATGATGATAAAAACTTGTCCGCCTTTCTGGTTGAAGCAGCTTGGGAAGGCATTAGCCTTAACCCGGAAGAAAAGAAAATGGGAATCAAAGGCTCCTCTACGCGGCAGGTATTTTTTAATAACGTCAAAGTTCCGGTAGAAAATCTACTTTCAGAAAGAGAAAATGGTTTTAAGATCGCGATTAACATCCTCAATATTGGAAGGATCAAACTCGCTGCCGGGGTATTGGGAGGATCAAAAGCCGCATTGTCAGATGCTGTTCGATACAGCAATGAGCGCGAACAATTTGGGAGACCCATCTCGAAATATGGTGCTATTCGATATAAAATCGCTGAGCAAGCTATCCGTACGTTCGTTTTGGAATCTGCCACTTATCGTGCAGGACAAAATATTGACGATGCGATTCAAAATCTTGTCGATAGCGGTATGCCCAAAGGACAAGCAACCTTGAAGGGAATCGAACAATTTGCTGCTGAGTGTGCGATGCTTAAAGTTGCAGGTTCAGAATGCTTGGATTATGTTGTTGATGAAGCTGTACAAATGTATGGTGGAATGGGTTATTCCGCAGAAGCACCGGTCGAAAGAGCCTATCGCGATGCTCGGATCAATCGGATTTTCGAAGGAACCAATGAAATCAACAGAATGCTGACGGTAGATATGATCCTGAAGCGAGCTATGAAAGGTGAACTTGATCTTATGGGCCCTGCCATGAAAGTTGCCGGAGAGCTCATGAGTATTCCCGAAATGGGAGATGCTCCTGAAGGTTTGTTCGGCAACGAGCATAAATACCTCGAAAACTTTAAGAAAACACTTTTAATGGTGGCTGGGTCTGCTGTCCAAAAATTAATGATGACCTTATCCAAAGAACAAGAGATCCTGATGAATATCGCCGATATGGCAATTTGGATTTATCAAGCTGAGTCGGCTCTTCTTAGGGTAGAAAAGATGATTTCCTTAAAAGGAGAGTCGGAGTATGCAGCACAAATCGCAATGGTGAAAACCTATTTCTTTGATGCTGCAGACAGAATAGAAAAAGCAGGTAAAGATGCGCTTTGCTCGTTTGCCGAAGGAGATGAATTGCGTATGATGCTCATGGGATTGAAAAGGTTTACCAAAGTTGAACCTTTCAATATCAAAGAAGCAAGACAACTCATTGCCTCTCATATAATTGAGAAAAATAAATACTGTTATTGATATTGTTAAAATTTGATGGAAGGCCTTTTTTAGTTGGCGCGCACCAGCACTATTCCATCGGCCTCAAAGCAAAACTCCTTTTTCGGTTGGGATATTTTTTCTATTTCTTCCTTCGAACGTCCTGCATCTTCAGCAAAATGCTTTTGCATTTCAACAGAAATTTCATCCCAATAAGCGTACCCATGAAAAAAAGCAATGGTTCCCGGTTTTGTTTTTACGGGAATAGTAAAGTGATCTTTGAATCTCACTCGGAAAGCCTCCCCTTGCGAATTATTCACGGTAACCCAACATCCTGCCGCCTGACATATTTCAACTAAGGGTGCCGTAAAAGTAAACTCCGTTCGCTCAGTGTTTTGATTCATCCCATTAACTACATTGGAAACACTCACTGACAAAGAAGTATCCACTTTTACCGGTCCGTAATGTTTACCCAACTTTTGTCCGAAGGATTGACCAGATAAAATTAAAAACACACAAAAAGAAAGGCAAACAGCTTTCATGGCAGTAAAATTTATAAACCGAAAAATGACTTTATTTATTTTAAATACTTTTCAAAGAAAGCATAAGTCTCAAATTCGCTACCGTCCACTGAAACCTTCTGAACACCACAAGCAGACAAAAAACGTACGATGACCTGTCTGCTTTTTTCATCATTGGAAACCATTGTAATGTGAGCATTTTGATTCTTATCATCATATGCGACGGTAAACATGTGCACATAATAGGAGGCGTTTTTCTCAACTTGAGGTTTGTCGAGTTTTCCCGGCAACTGAATATCAAATTGTCCCGACTTTTTGCCATCTGCAAGCACTGAAGCGGATGCCTTTGCCACATTTCCCTCTTGAGCATTTGCGCTTAAAAGGACTGTACTTAAAACTGAAATAAGGAATACTCGAAACATCTTCTCTAAATTTAAATCAACACTTGACCAAATTACAATTATTTTACCAAATTTACGAGATGCAACATTTTTTTTCGGGAAGCAAAGACAAGAACAAATTAGATGCTGGATGTGACGAAGCCGGACGCGGTTGCCTTGCCGGTCCTGTCGTTGCAGCAGCAGTTGTCTTGCCAGCTGATTTCAAGCATCCTTTTCTGAATGATTCCAAAAAGCTAAGTAAAAAACAAAGAGATGCACTGCGTCCTTTGATTGAAAAAGAGGCTTTAAGCTTTGGTGTTGGGTTCGTGAGCCACGAGGAAATCGATGAAATAAATATCCTGAGGGCAAGCTTCCTCGCGATGCACAAGGCATTAGATCAGCTATCTTTAACCCCAGACATTATTCTCATCGACGGAAACAGATTTGACCCATATCACACTCTCCCCCATAAATGTGTTGTCAAAGGAGACGCTACCTTTTTGAGTATTGCTGCTGCATCCGTTTTAGCAAAAACATATCGAGATGAATATATGTTAAAACTGCACAACTCATTCCCGGAGTATCATTGGAACAAAAACAAAGGTTATCCCACTCTAGAGCACAGGAATGCCATTAAAGTGTTCGGAGAAACTGAGTGGCACAGAAAATCTTTCACACTTCTATCTCCCAACCAGCTCAGCTTGTTTGATTAAACAAGCGAATGTTCATTAGATTACAAAAAGTGTGTAAATTCATCCCTTCATTCCTCTAATTTTGGCTTAACCGGAACTTATGTTCGCAAGATATCTTTTCATTGCACTCGGGATTGCCAGCCTGCTTTGGGTAGGCTACGTGGCTGCTGACCTCATTGATCAGCGAAATGCATTTGCTCCAACGTCTGTATTTGGGAAAGAAGATGGAAAAGTACTTATTCTTAATCGTCTTGATGAAACCGAAATCCAAGGCTTGCCTTTCAAAACAATTCCCAAAAACAGGGAGATTATTCAGCTATTCAAACCGTTAATAAAAGAAATAACCGGTCTTTACATCAGTGCCTCTAGAAGGGTAATTCTTATGGAAACTGCCAATGAATGGAGTAAGAATGAGGTAAACGAGTTATTAAAAAAAACCGGTATAAAGTTTAAATCCACCAATTTTCGTTCATTCGAGTTTGGAGGTTACATAATCGAATACCATAAAAACGCACTCTATTTCCATGACGAAAACATCAAAACCAGTATAGATGAATCGTGGGGTAATTTCGATCGAAAAGCCAGTGTTGCGATCGTTGAATTTTCAGGAAATCAACCAACAGTCTTCGAAGTTTACCTTCGTGGTAAAGGAAAGGTAGAGTTTATTACAAAAAACCTGGAAAAACTTAAGGGAAAACAGATTGATGATCGAAGCGTCTTCTCGTCCGCTATTCCCAGGAACATCAAGAAATACCACTTTCTTCAAAAGGACTACGCATCGTATTTGGGTGGCGACTATTCCAAAGGTCCTATGAAAGAATGGATTTCAAAAGGTTTCGTTTCATTTCAATTCAAAGGTAAAGATGCCATCATAACTGATATACTTCCGGGGAAATCACCCATTGATATACTCAATTCTAGATTAGGTAAGGAAGAAATCGGTGAAGAACATGCCTCTTTCAAAGGCATCAAACTGACGAATGAATTCCCTTCGACAGAAAACACTTTCTTTCATGTGTTTATTGAGGGAGATTATTGCATTCTTTCCGAGGAAGAATGGGTTGGTTCTGATATTGTGGGACAACTGAAGCTCGAAAACACGCTTTCGTCTGAACAGTTCTCATTGGATGAAATTTATGCTGACCTTCCTGCACGGGTTTCGGAAAGATTCATTGATGGAGACACAAGATATACCAAAACTGTATATAAATCAAAACTACTTGAAACTCATTACGGAGAAGGTATTTTCAGCAATATTACAATTCCAGTTCAGAAAGAAACCAGTGAAGAAAGTGAGGAAGATGTAAAAGAATCAGACGATTCTAAAACATTCAATATTAACGCGAAAATCAATGATTTCATCTCCTTCAATGGCAAAGGTAATTTCATCACGTTGACCGCAACAGGCGAACTGATGTCTTACACCGGTGGACGAATGAATTGGGTAAAAAACTTAAATGCCAAAACAATTGGAGGAATTCATTACAACGAGGAATACCAATTCATTTTAGTCACAACAAAGAATGCTCTTCATTTACTCGATAAATCAGGGAAATATGTGACCGGCGGACCTATTCCCATTGGCTCCAGGACACCGACACAAAGTGCTACTCTCTTCAATTTTAAAGGAAAACTCTACATTGCATATCCTGATAATAGTGGAAATGTGGTCGTCTTTGATTCTAAAAGAAAAAAACTTTCTACGTTCCCTCATGGACTAAATGAAATTTCTCAACCTGTAGAGATTTGGATCAGTCAGGAAAAACTATTCTTTGGAATTTTAAATAGCGCCAACTTTGTCATGATAGATGCGGAGAAGAAACAGGTTTATCGTTCATTTGCTTTACCGGGAGAAAGTATCTCCACGATTTCTGACAATGAGCTGTTTATGTTAACCTCTGATGGCGGAAAACTCTCAAGTGTCAATCAAAAAGGAATCAAACAAGACGTACGTTCTACCTCTAAAGGAAAACTTCTCTCAAGTGAAAAAGGCAGGAAAGAGACATACATGTCCAATTTTAATAATGGCCAGATTCAGTTTTTCGGTGCGCAGGGTGCCTTCATTGGAAAAGTAAAAACAGACGTGAAAGATGCCGAATTCTGGAATTTACAAACCATCAATGGGGTTTCTTACGTCACTTTGGTAGATGGACTAGAAAATAATGCTTACCTCTATGAATTGGATGGTGGAAAGTTAGTGGATCGGTCATTTGAGGGAAGCAAGAAATGTCAGCTTTCTCTTACAGGAGAAGATCTATTGCTAACCACCGTAGTCGATAAGTACATCGTCCAGTACTACATTAAAAAATAATAAAACAGTCTACGACTATGAAAAAACTAATTGGAGTTGTATGTCTTGTGTTGGCATCTTTAAATTTTCACGCTCAAAATTATCTTGGAGTTCACTCCAGCAATTACAGTGGCGTAATGGGAACAGATCTTCAACCTGCAAGCTTTGTTGACGGACGCTTTGCAGTTGATGTTAATCTATTTAGCTTCAACGTAACTGCGTACCAAAATGCCATGCAATTTGACACGAAAGATATGCCGAAGTGGTGGACGAAATCATTTTTAGACACGTCAGTATACAACTCCTGGGCACGTCCAGAGAACACTTTTATGGATCGATATATCCTTCAAAGATATGATGAAAATTCCTCAGATAAGCTTGGAATTTATGTAAATGCACAGATCGATCTTCTGAATTTTATGTTTCATCTAAACCGAAAAATTGCTGTTGGCTTTACAGGTAAACTAAGGTCGATTACCAACGTGGACGATGTAGATTCAAAACTGGCAATTCTTGCAGAAAATGGTTTAGACTATTCACAGCTCTGGAATCAGGAAATTGAAGAAAAAAGACTTAGAGTAAGTAGTATGACCTGGCTCGAGTATGGTATCAACTATAGCCAAGTCATCAAAGATGATGGAGAACATTTTTTGAAAGCAGGAGGTAGAGCTAAATATTTAACGGGATTGGTTTCGGCCTACATGCATACCAATGATTTTTATTACAAGCTTCAGGACAAGGATACTTCACTTGCCTTGCAAGGAAATTTTGATTACGGATATTCTGGAAATATAGATGGATTTGCCAATGGTGATCAAGATCTGATGAAGATGACCTCGAAATTTGGTTTGGGACTTGATTTAGGAGTTGTTTACGAATGGCGCCCGAATTGGAAAAGTTACAAGTACGATATGGATGGTGAAACTGACTTATGGCGCAGAGATCGCGAGAAATACAAACTTCGTGTGGGCGCCTCCCTTTTAGATTTAGGAGGAATGAAATTCCAGAAAGGAGGATTAAGCCGAAACTTTACAGTCAATTCAAGCACAAAATTTGATCTTAATGTTTTTGAATCAGCAGGTTCTCTTGCACAAGCAGACAGTATTCTGGATAGTTTAATTACGAGTACCGTAGATCAATGGGATGAAACGGAAGAAGCTTCTTCCACATTCTTTATGTATACACCTACCGCATTGAGTTTGCAGGTAGATTATAATATCTGGAAATGGTTTTATGTGAATGCTACGGGTATACTAAATGTGAATTCCAGAAAAAAAGGAACAAATGTGCATATTGCCAACCAATTCTCTTTAACTCCAAGCTTTGATTATGCCTGGTTTGGTTTACATCTCCCTCTTTCCATTAATTCGTATTCGGGATTCAAAGCTGGAATCGCAACTCGTCTGGGTCCGTTGACAATAGGTTGTACGGATTTTAAAACATTATTTGCTGTAGGAAAAGTGCGCGGTGCGGAGCTATATATGGGACTTCGTGTTCCAATTCTTTATGGCCACCCACGCGATGAGGACAACGATAAGGTTTCGGACAAAAAAGATGTATGTCCTTCAGTACCGGGAATCTGGGCTTTCAAAGGTTGTCCGGACACGGATGGGGATGGAATTGAAGACATGCTCGATAATTGTCCAAGAGAAGCCGGCCTTGCAGAATTTAAGGGTTGCCCGGATAAAGATGGGGACAAGATAATTGACAGTGAAGATAAATGTCCTGATTTAGCGGGAATTCAAAAATTCAATGGTTGCCCTGACAAAGACAACGATGAGGTTATCGATCCGGAGGATGAATGTCCGGAGATTGCGGGTCTCGTGACATTTAAAGGTTGTCCGGACACTGATGGAGACGGCATCAAAGACGATGAAGATGCATGTCCTGAAGTCGCTGGTCCGCTTGTTAATCAAGGCTGTCCAGACACTGACAAGGATGGTCTATTCGATTTCCTTGATGACTGTCCGGAACAGTATGGCCCGAAAGAAAATAAGGGTTGTCCTTGGCCTGATACAGACGGAGATGGACTGTTGGATAAAAACGATGAGTGTCCAAATCTTGCCGGACCGATTCAGAACAAAGGATGCCCATATCAGGATACAGACAGCGATGGCGTGTTAGACAAAGACGATGATTGTCCTGCGACTCCTGGACCCGTGGCCAATAAAGGCTGTCCGGTAATCGAAAAAGAGGTGGAAGAAATCTTGAAAACAGCTTTCGATAACCTTGAATTTGAAACAGGAAAAGACATCATAAAAGAGGTTTCGTTCCCTTCACTCAGTGAGCTTGCGGAAGTGCTGAAGAAAAAAGTTGCATGGAATCTTCAGATCTCAGGTCATACGGATAATGTTGGTGACGATCAGAAAAACCTCATACTTTCGAAGAAGAGAGCAGAGGCTGTAAAGAACTATCTATCCTCTCAAGGAATTGATGCGAGCAGATTCTTCGTACTTTATTTCGGAGAAACAATGCCAATTGCCACGAACGATACTCCGGAAGGACGACAAAAGAACAGGCGCGTTGAAATGAAAATTATCTTTAAGTAAGATTTAACCAAACATAACAAGAGAGGGTTGGATGTAGTCTAACCCTTTTTTTATCTTTGAAAAATGTCATTGTCGAGGCGTAATCGTTTTTTGCTAAGTGTTCTTTCAGGTGTGTTACTTACCCTGTCTTTTCCCTTCACTGGCAGTCAGACCTGGCTCATTTTCGTCGCCTGGATTCCTTTACTTTTAGTAGAGGACAACATTCTTAGAAGCCGCTACAGGTCTTCTAAGGTTTTCATTCATGCCTACCTCACCTTTATAATTTTCAATATCGGTACGACCTGGTGGATCTGGAATGCAAGTCCCGGAGGTGCCATCATGGCATTTATACTGAATGCTTTATTGATGGCCCTGTCCTTTCAAACATTTCATGTTGTAAGAAAAAAACTGAGTGGAGTTTGGAGTGGGTTGATCTTAGTCAGTATATGGGGAAGTTTTGAGTACCTGCACCATCGATGGGAGCTCTCATGGCCATGGTTAAGCATGGGGAATTTCTTTTCCATCCGCACGTCATGGGTTCAGTGGTACAGTTTTACCGGTATAGCCGGAGGAACCCTTTGGGTCATGCTCGTAAATCACCTCGGTTTTGTTCTAGTTCGAAATTGGATAGGTTCAGAGAAAACCGACCCTCGATTTAATAAAAATCTCATCCTTCTTACTACAACTTTAATTGCCCCAATTCTACTTTCCGTTTTTTTATTCAATACCTACGTTCAGGAAAAACAACCTTTAGAGGTTGTCGCAGTTCAACCAAATATTGATCCCTACAAAGAGAAATTTACGGCTCCACTTTCGGAACAGTTAGTTAAAATAATCAAAGAGGCGGAGAAAAAAATAACTCCAAATACTGCATTAGTCCTCGCTCCGGAAACCGCACTCAGCAATACCTTTATTGAACAGGACTTACCCAGACTTGACTTTTTCAACTTTTTAAAAGAGCGTATTAAATCCTGGAAAAAAGCATCCTTATTTACGGGGGCCTCTACCGCAGAATTCTTTGAGCTCAAAAATTCAAGAGCTTCAGTAAAGCTTACTGACGGACCGGGTTTCATTGAATATTACAATAGCTCCTTGCTGATTGGTCCCGACGGTGGACATCGATTCCTACACAAATCAAAACTGGTTCTTGGTGTGGAAAAGGTTCCCTTCTCTGACTGGATTCCTTTTTTGGAAGAACTGTCTATAAACAATGGAGGTACGTCCGGAACTTTAGGGATAGAAAAAGAACCGAAAACACTTGAAACAAATCTTTTGGAATTTGCTCCATTGATCTGTTATGAATCCATTTACGGTGAATTCTGTGGCGAGCAATGCCGGAAAGGAGCAGAAGCGATTTTTGTCATCACCAACGACGGATGGTGGGGAGATACGCCCGGATACAAGCAACATATGAGCTTTTCCAAACTCAGAGCTGTTGAGAACAGAAGATGCGTAGTGAGATCAGCAAATACCGGAATAAGTTGTTTTATAGATCAAAAAGGCGAGGTTCAGTTGTCTTCCAAGTGGTGGCAAGCTACTGCATTACGTCACAAAATAGATTTGAATTCCAAGCAAACATTTTATACGCGAATTGGCGATCTTGTATCCGTTATATTGCTTTGTATAGCCTCTGGACTTATCCTTGCAACACTCTACACCTGGATAAAAAAAACTTATTTCTAACTATTCTGCCAATTTCATCAGTCCGAAGCGCTCACGTCTTCCGTAGGTGGCATAAATTAGAATATACTTCTGGTTGTAATCTACAGGACTTTTTCGCGGTACTGCCAAGGCTTGAACTTCTTTCCGATCGAACAGCATTTGTCTATCAACTGAACCGTCTTGCAAATCCACCTGAACCAATGCAACTGCATTCCTTTTCTTGGTAAAACTGGAAGGATAGATTCGATTGGTGTCTATGAATCGCCCAACGTCATCGTAGTTATTGATATTATCATTGAAAAGAATGCACATCTTTCCATTATCAATGAATCGCAAATAAGAGCTGAAATATCCGTCATCATTGGTTGAAACCTGTGTTTTTCGGATTTTTGTCAACCAATCAAAACCACCGTCTTTGCCAACCTTAAAGGCTATAATATCATTGTAATAATACGTATAGGATGTCCTGGTCACACCAGTTCGTGGATCGGTGTATGTATTGACAACGACATAAAACTGTTCGAGTGAACCAACGATGCTGCCATCCTTAAGTACTTCTGACTGACGGACCACATAATTATAAAACTGCGGCTCACCTCTCCCCCTGGATTCCCTTCGATCTGCACGTTGTCTTTCACGGTCAGACCAATCTTGGGTGATAAAATCCTTTGAAAATATGGTTGAACCCTCATCAATAATCTCGCGTTTCAAAAAGTTGGCGCGCAGATAGATAAGGCCGGAAACTCCTGGCTTTCCCTTTTCTCCGTACACGCCAAGTATGGTAAACACCTTTTCATTATCGGAGCTCATGGTCATGGCATCGATTCGTTTTCCCTGAACATCAATAACCATATCTTCCACCTCATCCTCAGTCACGTGTAAAATGTGAACCGACTTGTAACTTTGGTAATCCCTGAATAATTTTCGATCTATGGATTCAAACTCCGTGAGTGAAAGAAAATAATCCCCTGTATTCGAAAGATAATGCTGATCAATTGCACATAATTTTGGATCAAAAGGAAGGGCATAATCACCACTTGAATGTTCCTGAAGAGTGCTGTCGAGAATTTTAAATCCATATCTGTCCGGGAAATCACGTCTGCCTGGAATTTCCCAAATTATTCCTATGTAATTTAGATCTCTTGAGACAATTGTTTGAAATATCCCCTTACCTCTTCCTCTCTCCTCTTCAAATGTGGCTACCTCCACTGCCGGTCCTTTCGGCATGAGCTCCTCATTGTATTCCTGCATATACAAATGATTGACACCTTTCAATCGGTCAGAGAGAAAAACAATCAGTTTATTTCCGATACGCTGAATCCCTTCGTAATTGGCCATGCCATTCTCTACTTTCAAGGCAATTCTTTTCTGCAGGATATTTTCAAAATGAACATGCTTCGAAAGAGTCAACGAACCCAAGATTCCCCCCGACCAACGTAACGCGTAGAAATTCGAACCAGAAATCGGAAGAATTGTATTTAATTGGCTTCCCGATCTGAAAGACTCACTCCACTCGATAGGGTATTTTTGAGCACTCGCAGAAAGAAGACCAAGCGCAAAAAAAATACTCAGTCCAATGCGCTTTAAATAAATCATGAACGAAATCATACCAGATCGATGCCGGTATAGTTTGAAGGGGTTATTGCCTTTAATTCTGCCTTTAATTCCTCCGAAACATTCAATTGATCGATAAATGAATGCACTGTTTCTTTTGTTACCGCCTCATTTTTTCGGGTCAACCCTTTTAAAGCTTCGTAAGGTTTCGGAAATCCTTCTCGTCTTAATATTGTTTGAATTGCTTCAGCTACAACCGCCCAGTTCTTTTCAAGATCGCTTTCGAAGGCATCTCTGTTTAGCAACAATTTATCAAGGCCATTGAGGGTGGATTTGATTGCAATAAACGTATGCGCCATAGGCAACCCGATCGTTCTTAATACGGTTGAATCGGTCAGATCCCTTTGTAATCTGGAAACTGGCAATTTAGCGGAAAGATGTTCGAACAAGGCATTTGCTACGCCGATATTCCCTTCAGAATTTTCAAAGTCTATCGGATTAACTTTGTGCGGCATAGCCGACGAACCAATTTCTCCTTCCTTCAATTTCTGTTTAAAATAGTCCATCGAAATATAGGTCCACATGTCACGATTCAAATCAAGAAGGATGGTATTGATCCTCTTCAAACAGTCAAAGAGTGCAGCAAGGTTGTCATAATGTTCGATTTGCGTGGTAGTTTGACTTCGGCTCAATCCAAGAATGGAATTAACGAAAGAATTAGCGAAAGACACCCAATCATAGGAGGGGTAAGCTACGTAATGTGCATTAAAATTTCCTGTTGCGCCCCCAAATTTTGCTGCGTATTTTATTGGTTCGAGCTGCTGTAATTGAATACTTAATCGCTCCGTAAAAACTTTAATTTCCTTTCCTAAACGTGTCGGTGATGCGGGTTGACCATGCGTACGAGCCAGCATAGGAATGTCTTTCCACTCCTCCTGCATTGCAGTTAGCTTGTCGAGCACTTTCCTCATTAGCGGAAAGTATTGCTCATGAATAGCTTCCTTCAAAGAAAGCGGAACAGAGGTATTATTTATATCCTGAGATGTTAGACCAAAATGCACGAATTCAGCATATTTCTCCAGGCCCAACTCATTCAACTTTTCTTTCAGAAAATATTCAACAGCTTTCACATCATGATTCGTCACTTTTTCGGTATTCTTGATCCAAAGGGCATCCTCTTCCGAAAAGTTTACGCAAATCATTCTCAAATCTTCCATCTTCTCCATTGGAAAGTCTTCTAAGGGAGTGAGACGCGTACAAACGAGCGCGATAAAATATTCCACTTCCACGATTACCCTGTAGCGAATTAGTCCATATTCTGAAAAATAGGACTGTAGTTCTTGTGTTTTAGACTGATACCGACCATCAACAGGTGAAATGGCAGTAAGACTGGATGTGGACATATTCAAAGAATTAACCGTCAAAAATGAAAGGGCAAAGATAATATTTCCATAGACGTAGTGTGGCTGTACCTGCTCTATTTCCTATTTTTGAAGATGCCAAAATGGAGCCACCTTATTCTTGGATTCAAAGTCTTTCTGAAAGCAGTACCGTTATTTTTCAGGTATCGATTATATTCATTTGCCATACTGCCCATACTTATCGCAATCATTTTAAATACGGGAAATGAATTGATTCTCCCAACTGAGAAAATTGCTGAAGCAAATTCCACAATAGGAATATTTTGGGCATGGATAGCCATTACGTTCCAAACGATTCTTGGAATTCTCATGTTTGCCTTGGGAAATTTTCTTGCGCCATTGATTCTAACCCCACTATTTACGTATTACAGCGAACGATGTGAAAAATTGATTTCCGGAAAAGACACCCCTTTTGAACTGTTTCAATTTTTAAAAGATGTACTTCGTGCCGCACGCTTGAGTCTAAGAAATATTATCTTATATTCATTCTGGATCTTGATACTGTACCTGTTCACAATTAGTTTATTAGGGGAAAGTGAAAAAGTAATTTTCAGACTTGGAACTTTTGTATTTGGCGCCTATTTTTATGGCTTTAACTTTTTAGATTATTCTTTGGAAAGAAAAAAACTAAACTACCACCAATGTATTTCTTTCATTAAAAGTCATAAAGGAATTGCCCTTTCCATTGGTGCATGCTTTTCATTAAGCATACTTTTTCCAACCGCTGCGCCTTTTCCTTTTGATTCACTCACCGGTATGAAAGACATGTTCATTTGGCTTTCCAGAGCTTTATCTCCTTTGATTGGTATCCTCGCAGCAACCTTGTGTATGGCAGAACTTGAGAAGGATTCTATAAAAATATCAACAGAAGCGACGGAAAAGTAAATAAACACTTTCTATAAAACATAAAATTGCTTTCTTTTGCAGTGAACATTTAGCTTGTATACAAACATTTAATCCTATGATCAAAGGAATTGTCTCCCTATCGGTATGTGCGCTTTTTTTTGTGAATGCTGCACTTGCAGAAAGTTTACCCCCGGATACCCTTACCACTCTCGTTGACAAAACAGCTGCATTGACCCTAATAGAAAAAGGAAAAGGACTTTTCAATGAAGGCAAAGTACGTGACGCACTTGTCCAATTCAGACAAGCTTCGGTAAAAGACCCCAACAATTGGCGTGGTGCTTATTGGGTAGGACAATGTCATTACCAGCAAAATAATTACGGACTTGCATTGAAATATGCTAAAGAAGCTGTCGAACTTGATAAAAATGAAGTCGATAAAGATGTGTACGAATTGCTAGGGAGGTCATATCACCGAATTGGAAATATAGATTCGGCACTAGTGAATTACAACATGGCCATTTCAATGCTTTCAGCAGGGAGAGTAAAAGAATTACAATTGGAATTGCGCATCAAACAGTGTGAATTCGCGAAAGCACAAATGTCTTCTGGAAAATTAGCCAAGAAAGAGTCTATGGGTGCAATTAATTCCGGGTACAATGATTACTGCCCAATTCTCACCCAAGGTGGAAAAACCATCTATTTTGTCTCGCGACGCAGTGATACGAAGGGAGGGAATATGAATCCGGATGATCAAGAATTTTTTGAAGATACCTATTTTGCCGTCTGGAATGATGAGATTAGCGATTGGGATTCTATAAGTAATGAGCTTGGTCGCGTTAACTCTGAAGGGTTTGACGCTATTAATTTTATTTCAAAAGATGGTTTGTATGGTTTAATGACTCTTAATAACACCGCCATTGAAAGCAGCAAACCAACCAAAGGTTCGGACATCTTTACAATTGAAATGACTAACAAGAATAAGTGGTCAACTCCAAAGAGGATAAACAACAAAACTATCAATACCTCATTTTTTGAGGGTGCCGCAACAATGACAGATGATATGAATACGATGTACTTTGTTTCTGACCGCAAGGGAGACAAATCTGGAACAGACATTTACGCGGTAACCAAAAATGGAAAAAATTGGGGAGAAGCAAAACCACTTCCGGCACCAATTAATACTGTAGGAAGAGAAACCACTCCTTTCATCACCGGAGACGGAAGATTTTTATTCTACAGCTCTGATGGCATGGAAGGCATGGGTGGATTTGACATCTATGTAGTTGAAAATAAAGGTGGAACATGGGGTACACCCGTGAATTTGGGAATTGAGTTCAATTCGGTGAACAATGACACTCATTTCCAATACTATCCGGCACTTAATAAAGCTGTTCTTTCAAGTTTTCAAATCATCGGACAGAAAGCGAGTATGGACATTTATCAGGTAGACACGACGGATTTCGCTATCCCTACTTCGAAATAAGCAGATTATTTCTTCCTCCGTGCAGCGATTTTTCTTTGAAATAGCCTACAACGGAAAATTGTTCTTCGGATGGCAAAGACAACCCGAACAGTCGTCCGTTCAAGAGACCATAGAACAATGTGTCTCCAGCATATATTCCAATAAGAAAATTGAAATAGTAGGGTGTGGAAGAACGGACACAGGTGTTCACGCAAATCAATATTTTTTTCACGTAGATTTGGAGAATCATGAAGTGCTTTCAGATCTCGAGCATTTCAAGTTTAAAATGAACCGCATGCTGCCAGAATCTATTGCAGTAAAACGGATTTTTAAATGTGATTTTCATGCACGCTTTGATGCTCTATCCCGGACATACCGCTATTATGTTTGCCAGGAAAAAGATCCGTTCAAAACTGAAAGTCATCTCTACATCCCTAATGTACCAGATTTTCACCTGATGAATCAGGCTGCTGAATTTTTCCTTGGCACCCAAGATTTCACATCGCTTTCAAAGCTTCATACGGATGTTAAAACCAATATTTGTACACTTACACATGCCAAATGGCACCAAGTAAGTGAAACGAGTTGGTATTTTGAAATATCAGCTGACCGTTTTCTCAGAAATATGGTTCGCTCCACGGTGGGCACACTTTTGGAGGTTGGATGGAAGAACATCGCTCCGGAAGAAATTCGTACAATTCTAGACGCTAGAAACAGAGGTGCGGCCGCGACTTCCGTTCCAGCTCATGGACTTTTCCTCTGGAAAATTGACTACAATTTCTAGCGGGCAATCACGAAACGTTTACGAAGCACGATCTCTTTATCACCGTTCATCAAGGATAAGATGTAGGTGCCTTCATTCAAATGGTTCGTAGCCAGAGAATACGACATTGATCCGGTTAAGACATGCGAAGATACCAGCTTCCCATTCATGTCAACAATTTCTGCGATATCAGACGTCAGTAATAGTGTTCCACTTAGCTCAACGACATTGGAAGCAGGATTTGGAATCATTGAAAGTCCATTGTTCTCTGCTTCGTTAATTCCTGCCACACCTCCAGTCATGACTAAAGGATCAGAGAGAGCATAACAAGCCCCATTAAATACCTCAACAGTGTAGGCCCCGTTAAAGGCCGCGTCATAGGTAGAGGCAGTCGCTCCGGCTATGGCATTTCCGTTGAGATACCATTGGTATTGAAGGCCTGAACCAATCACAGCTGAAAGCATTACTGTGCCTCCTACCGGAATAACAGTTGAAGACGGTGTTTGAATCTGCGCTGTCGGCGCTGCATTTACGACCACATTCACTGGGTCTGACACGGCATTGTTCGGACCAAGAGTAATGGAAACCGTATAGGCCCCTGATGTACCAGCTTCCATAAACCAATTCGTTTCTCCGGGAATAGCAACACCATCTTTTAACCATTGATAGGTATAGCCCACCCCCTGTATCGTCTCGAGACGGACCGTATGACCATCGCAAAACGTCGTAGCTCCTTTCGCGAATACACGTTTGTCGACGATTAAATTTTGATCACCGGAAATAAAAGGCATGTATCCAAAGAAGACTAAAAACATTTCATCATTCGTGCCCTCACCAGCGGAAACATTCTGTGGAGGAGATGATGGATTGTTCGGATTTGACGTCGTATTATCGTAGATTGCTTCTGCCTTGAGTGTAGTTCCTGTTGGCATTACCAAAGCATTCGGAAAAATAAAATTATCCTGCCAATGAAAATCCCACTTTGGAATCCATACAATTCGGGTGGTATCTCCCGTCAAAGGAGCGTTGGCCCAAACTTTAAAACTTTTGCCCAACAAGTGCATGTGAGGAAAAGCAAACAATGTTGTGAACTTATTCGGTAGAATTTGTTCAGAATTGAAAGTTTTGACCTGATTTGCCGAAATCGACAATGGTCCATTCGTCATAGTGGAATGATTCAATACTGCATTCACAGAAATCTTTCTCAAAGCCGCATTGTCTGTTTTGAAGTTAATCGTTGTAGCATCAGTTAATCCATTGCTTCCTGGCGCATAATGTACTTGCAGAATAATCCTGGTATTTGGTGCAAGCCTGAAACCTGTTCCAACAGGAGTATAGTAGGGTGATGCCCCCGGTACATAACCATAGAGTAATTGGGAGGCCGCCGAACCAGTACCACCGGCACCACCAGTACTTATCGTATTGTTTGTTGAATCTTGAAAAACAAGAACATGATGAACAATTTCAGGATTGCCAGGCAGAATCTCGATAGCCGTTGCATATGTAGCTGTTGAATTACCTACAGCAAGCTCAAAATTACGGTAAACATCACTTGATGAAGTGACTGTATAAGTTGGGATGGTTAGAGAAATGTTTGGTGTACCAAGTTGTGTACCATTAGAATATACAGGTAATGGTGGCGCATAATTCAAATTGCCAGACGGCATACCGGCGGCAACCCACTGTTGAAAGGTGGTAATGTCTGCAGGATCCATTACTCGCTGATGTACAAAAGACTTGTAATTTGGTTCCGGCATCCAAGGTGGCATGCTCCTGTCATCCATGGCTTGTTGCAACCAACCCGCCATGTTGCTTACCTCTTCATACGTTTCCAATGCAAAAGGTGCTATACCGCCCGTTCGGTGACAAGAGGTACAATTCCCGTACATGATCTTGGCCACATCGGATGACCAGGTAGGTTGAGAAAAGCCTAGAAAAGAAAAACTTAAAGCAATCAGAAATAAGATCTTTTTGAACATGGTAGTTTATTTTGAATCAGCAAATTACAAAAAAATCTCAAAATGTATATCAGCTACCTTTCGAAAACACTCCTACGCGATAATCAAAATGTAATTGTTCTTCTTGCCTTTACCTAACAGTATGTATTTTTCATTGATTAGATTGTTAGGAGTGATGATGAATTCTTCTCCTACTTTTTCTTTGTTGACCGAAATCGCATTCGCTTTCAGCTCGCGTCGTGCTTCTCCATTTGAGGATAGAAAACCTGTTTTACCGGCAAGTGCATCTACAATGGATATTGATCCGCCAAATTCTTCTCTTGAGAGTGTAAACTGAGGTACACCATCAAAAATAGCTAAGAAATCCTTCTCGCTGAGTGAACGTAAATCATCCGAAGTTGACTTTCCAAAAAGGATGTTGGATGCAGCGATGGCTGTTCTCAAGGCATCTGCTCCATGGACACGGTCTGTGATATCTTCTGCGATGGCTTTTTGAAGAACCCGCAAATGTGGTGCTTCAGCATGCTCAGTTTCCAGACTTTCAATCTCTTCTCTTGATTTCAAGGTAAAGATGCGAATATAATTTCCAGCATCGGCATCACTGGCATTAAGCCAGAACTGATAGAACTCATAAGGAGTTGTTTTCTCCGGATCGAGCCAAACGCTGCCACTTTCTGTTTTTCCGAATTTGGTGCCATCAGCTTTCTTGATCAATGGTGTGGTAACAGCATATGCCTCTCCACCCGATTTACGTCGAATGAGTTCTGTTCCTGTCACAATATTTCCCCACTGATCAGAACCACCCAATTGAACGATGCAGTTTTTATGTTTATTGAGGTAGTAGAAATCATAACCTTGCACCAATTGGTAGGAAAACTCTGTAAATGACATGCCTGTTTCGAGCCTTTTTTTCACTGAGTCTTTCGCCATCATGTAATTCACACTGATGTGTTTGCCTACGTCACGGATAAAATCCAAAAAGCTCATGTCCCTGAACCAATCGTAATTGTTCACCATTTCGGCTGAATTATCCCCGCAATTGAAGTTGAGGAATTTTTCCAGCTGGGCTTTGACACGAGCTACATTGCGATTCAATGTTTCTGTGTCGAGTAGATTTCGTTCTTGAGATTTTCCTGAGGGATCACCCACCATTCCCGTGGCACCGCCCACGAGTGCATATGGTTTATGTCCGGCTCTTTGAAAATGCACCAATGTCATAATTTGAACCAAGTGTCCTACATGCAGGGAGTCCGCCGTAGGATCAAAGCCGATATATCCGGATGAAACTTGTTTTTGAAGGGCTTCTTCAGTTCCGGGCATGATGTCGTGAACCATGCCGCGCCATTTCAATTCTTCAATAAAGTTTGTGGGCATTAGGATTTAGTTAATTCTTTAAACACTTCTTCCAAGGTTTTCGCTTCGGTTTTCAGGGTCAAAACAAGAATTCCATTCTGCTGTGCGAACTTTGCAATTTCTTTGCGTAAATCGACATTTTCGATGGATTCTAGCAACCAACCGTTCTTAACTTCTTGTACTTTATTTACATGTGGAATACTCCTTAACTGCTTTATGGAAATGGCACCTTCAAATTCTGCATATACCGTTTGGAGGGAATAGTTAACTTGTAGCTGAGATGCTGTATCGTCTGCAACTATTTGTCCTTTATTAATGATCACCACCCTGTCACAGATCGCTTCAACCTCCTGCATAATGTGCGTAGACAACATGACAGTTTTCGAACGACCAATATGTTTGATGAGCTCACGAATTTCTACCAGCTGATTGGGATCAAGACCTGAAGTTGGTTCATCCAAAATAAGAACCTGCGGATCGTGAATAATAGCAGCAGCCAATCCAACCCGCTGACGGTATCCTTTGGAAAGAGCGCCAATCTTTTTATTCTGCTCGATTTCCAAACCAACCGCCTTTATCATTTCCTCGACACGATCTCTGAGGTTTTTGATCTTGTAAATCTTTCCGACAAATTCCAAATATTCACGTACATACATGTCTAGGTACAAAGGATTATGTTCAGGAAGGTAGCCTATCAATTGTCGGGTATCGAGAGAGTCAACACTCACTTGGCGACCACAAACCTTGACCTCACCTAAGGATGCCGGAATAAATCCCGTAATTATCTTCATTGTAGTGGACTTACCCGCACCATTCGGCCCCAGAAATCCTAATATTTCACCTTTGGCAATGGAAAAAGAAATATCATTGACAGCTGCTTGATTTCCGTAGAATTTTACAAGGTGTTTAACCTCAATTGACATCTTTGCTTTTATTTGAATGCGAATATAATAAATCTGAAAGGAAAGGGGGGTATCAAACACTTGGGTTGGGTTCAGAAGAATGTTTAAATTTGATCTCATCTTATGACTAAAGACATTCAAACATATTTCTCGTCAGGATGTGGCAGATGCAAACTCTTTGATACACCACAATGTAAGGTACATACATGGAAAAAAGAACTAGAACTGTTGAGAGAAATAATTCTGGATTCTTCCAACTTGAATGAAGAGATGAAATGGGGAATGCCTTGTTATTCTTTCCAAAAAAAGAATGTACTTATGTTGGGAGCATTCAAGGAGTATTGTTCATTAAGTTTTTTCAAAGGATCCTTGTTGAGTGACCCTGTAAAATTATTGGTTCGTCCAGGTGAAAATTCACAAGCAGTCAAACAATTCAAATTCAGATCGTCAGAAGAGGTACTACTGAATAAAGATCATATCAAAACCTTCATTTATGACGCTATTGAATTAGAAAAACGGGGAGCGCAAATCCAATTCAAAAAACCAGATGAATACCCTATTCCTGTAGAATTTCAAAAGAGCATGGACGACGATCCGGTGTTGAAAGAAGCTTTCAACAAATTAACCCCAGGACGAAGAAGAGCTTATCTTTTGCATTTCGGTCAGGCTAAGCAGGCTGCTACCCGCCAGTCAAGGATTGAAAAATGTCGGACCGCCATACTTTCGGGAAAAGGATTGAATGAGTGATCACGAACTTTGTTTCAGAGTCCTATCTTTGCACATATGCCTCAAAAAGGAATAGTTTTAAAATCTACAGGAAAATGGTACACCGTTGAATTATCGGACGGAACTGTTGTTTCATGTAGGATTAGAGGCAAATTGAGGCTTTCCGGACTGAGTACTACCAATCCTATTGCCGTAGGAGATCGTGTAATTGTGGATGATGAAACAGATGAGGAAGGAAAACGAACAATCTCAGATTTTGAAGAACGCACAAATTACATCGTTCGCAAATCAACCAATCTGAGTAAACAAATGCAGATTTTGGCTGCGAATGTCGATCGGGCTTATCTGATGGTGACATTACACTCTCCTTTTACTCATTTGGCTTTCATTGATCGTTTTCTTGTAGCTGCTGAATCCTTCAGGATACCTGTAACCATTCTTTTTAACAAGGTCGATATTTACGGATCAAAAGAATTAAAAGAGCTAGATAACGTTCAGAGTATTTACGAATCGATAGGCTATCCATGTCAACGAATATCTGCAGAAAACGGAATTAATATCGACTGGCTACGAGACGAGATTTCAGGAAAACAGGTAATGATCTCCGGACACAGCGGTGTGGGCAAGAGTACCTTGGTTAATGCGTTAGATCCTACAATGGATTTACGAACAGGAGAAATATCCAAGGCTCATCTGCAAGGTCAGCATACTACCACATTTGCGGAAATGCATAAACTTTCAAACGGTGGTTACGTTATTGATACTCCGGGAATCCGAGCGTTCGGAATTATCGATTTGGAAAAAGAACATTTATCGCATTATTTTCCCGAAATGAGGGCATTGATCGGCGAATGTAAATTTCATAACTGCCAGCATCTTAACGAACCAAAATGTGCCGTTAAAGATGCTGTTGGACAAGAAACGATTCCTGAAAGTCGTTATCAAACTTACCTTCAATTGATGGAAGAAGATCCTAACGAAGTACACCGAAAAGACATTTACGGATGAGAGTGGTTGTACAACGTGTTTCGCAAGCATCCGTTTGCATTGAAGGAAAGACCCATGGTATCATCGAAAGAGGTATGATGGTCTTGTTGGGAATCGAACATGAGGATGATCAAAGTGATGCTGATTGGCTTATCCAGAAGCTTATTGGTCTGCGTATTTTTTCCGATGAGGAGGAAAAAATGAACTGCTCCATCCGAGATGTAGAAGGACGATTTTTGGTGGTCAGTCAATTTACTTTGCACGCCTCAACAAAAAAAGGAAATCGTCCAAGCTACATGCGTGCCGCCAGACCTGAAAAAGCGATTCCGTTATACAATTATTTTATTCGTGAATTGAGTGTTCAATACGGAGACAAGATCGAATCAGGTGTTTTTGGGGCAGATATGAAGGTTTCCTTAACCAATGACGGACCTGTTACTATACTTATGGATTCGAAAAATAGGGAGTAAAAAATGTTCAAATGTTCAAATGTTCAAATGTTCAAAATACTGAAATACTGAAATACTGAAATAAAATGACTATCAATCAGGCACAATCAACGATCGATCAGTGGATCAAAGAATATGGCGTTCGATACTTTAACGAGCTGACAAATACAGCCATACTGATGGAAGAGGTTGGGGAAGTAGCACGAATCATGTCACGGAGATATGGAGAGCAAAGTGAGAAGGATTCCGATAAGGACAAAGACTTAGGAGATGAGTTGGCCGATGTTCTCTTTGTTGTCATGTGTATTGCAAACCAAACGGGTGTGAATCTAGAAGAAGCTCTGAATAAGAACCTTGAGAAAAAAACCGCGAGAGATCATTCACGACATAAAGAGAATAAAAAACTTAACGAATGAGTTTGGAAAAACTACGCATCGAGCTACAGGAAATCCTTCCTGACAAAGGAATCTCAGATTTGAATCCGTTTCAATCAAAAATTCTGGATGGATTAAAAGCAGGAAAAAATTTGTTGCTTGAAGGACATGAGGGTGCAGGAAAAACCATGGGCATAATATGCTCTCTTGTACAAAAAATCACGGAGGCCGGAGAAGGCTCTCCCCGCGCTATTGTAGTCTGCTCCAACGATGACAAAGCACATGCAATGCATTCTATTCTTGAGAAGATCTGTCGACCTTTAGATCTGACTGTCGATCTTGCACACGACAGGGGAAACAAGCTCCAGCAACGTAATGACATTTTTGACGGAACAGAGATCATCATTGGCACGCCAAAACGATTGCATGAATTGTACATTCAAAATGGGTATAATGTGAGTCAACTTAAATTGTTCATCCTCGATGATGCCATAGAGCTTTTTAAGAATGGTTACAAAACGCAGCTCTTACGGATTGCGGAAAGTTTGCCGAAATGTCAGTTCATTTTGTCCTCAGCAAGTTTCAGCGACCCACGGATCAATGAATTTTTGGACGAATTCGTTCAAGTTTATACTCATATTGAATCAGAATAAATAAACTTTCGAAACGCTCAGCTGTTCATTGATATATGGATCGTGATGAAATAAAAGCGTTTCGCCCTATGGTGTCGGTGATGAATTCTGATGAAACTTCGGAGCTCGAATGTTTTCAAAATGAAACTTTGAGACCGGTCATAAAGCTTCAACACGACTTGCTGATACGTTTATTTTCAACGAATCCACTAGTGAAGAACATCTCTGCGTCAAAAGGTTCTCGAATTGAATTTCAAAAGAAGGTGAAAGATCTCATCACTGGTCAGCCAACGATGAAGAATCAACTCATTGGAATGATTTCAGGAATGCTTACGACTTCCGAAATTGAATTCTACCTCAGCCATCAAACTGAACTGAATAAACGAATACACGGAATGATTTGCCAGAGGATTGCAGATACGCTCTATTAATCTTTTTGCCGCAGTTTTTCGGCTACTAGCTTATCTATGGGAAATGTAAATAGTGTATCAGAAAGCATATCCAGTTGTATCCATCGGTGTTTTTCCCCCTCTTCTTTCAAAGGGAGAACATGTTCACCCGCCTTAATGGACTGCCAATTTTCTGAGCGAACTAAATAGTAAAATGAATGAACCTGATGCCTAGGATCAAATGCAGATGGCTGATGAAATTCGTTGAAATAGAATACGTCTCCAACTTCAATTTCAAGGTTTAGTTCCTCCATAAATTCGCGTTTCAACGCCTCTCTCAAACCCTCACCAAATTCGAGTCCACCACCCGGAAATTTAGTAAAGGAAAAACCATTTCTGAACTCGTCTGAAAGAAGCACTTCCCCGCGATCATTGATCAGGATTCCATATACACGAATATTGAAGGGGAACATGGATCAGGCTTTCTCCAGAATTGTTTTGATATCCGGTTTAAAATACAATTCAGACTTCATAACTTTACCATCTTCACGATAGATAGGCTTTCCATTGGCATCCAGTTTACTCATGTTTGAGCGCTGAATTTCCTGAAAAACCTCCGCCATTTTATCCTGCAATCCATGTTTCAAAATAGTTCCACACAGAATGTATAACATGTCACCCAAAGCATCAGCCACCTCGACAAGATCTCCTTTTTGTGCGGCTTCGAGATACTCCTCATTCTCTTCGCGCATTAACTTGTAGCGCAACAGTATATCGGACTCCGAAAGTTCTACTGTGGGTTGATAATTATTCGAAATTCCGAACGCATTGTGAAACTCTTCAACAGCTCCGATGGTATCTTTGAGGGTCATACGATTTGTTTTCTCAAAGGTAGTTAGCAAATAAAATTATTTCTGATTTTTAACGTCTCAGTTTTCAACAGAGGTAATCACAACTCTAAAACCTGTAAGAGGATTTGGACCATCATACGACCTTTCTGATTCCACTCGCACATCATACCCAGGGTCTTGCCAAGATCCTCCCAAAGCAATTCCTTTTTGGGCAATCATTTCAGCAGCATTTCCATTTAGATTATAAACCTTGAATGAATTAGGCCAATAGGACTTGGAAGGTGCCAAAACATCGACACCCGTAATCATCACGGGAGCTACTTTATTAACCCTTATTTCGTAAGTTTTCTTTTCTGGATTTAGATGAATATGCTCAGCACTTAGTCTTGTAAAATTACACATAGGCTGACCTTTAGAATTATGCAAAGCATGTGTGCCCCATGAATAAGTCGCATTTGATTCCCCTCTGCACGCTCGAATATATTCGGCTTTCTCCATCAATCGGAATATAAATCTACCCTTCGTGCCTTGTTTTTGATCATACTTCTCGCCTAGCCATTTACAATAAAGTGTCGCCCCCTCATGTGAAATATTTACAACCGGGTAATCTTTATAGGCTTCATTAGAATGGTAATACTTAGCGAATGCTTCATTACTACCTGTTAACATATTCCACTTTGCACTGTCTACCTGAGCGATACGTAATTTCTCCTTCTCGCCATTCATCATTAGGTCACGTAAAAACTCCTGATAATCTCTATTTGTTACCTCCTTCTCCAAGATGTAAAATGCCTGAACGGTAACCGTATCCATATTCAAAACTATTTTGCCACTTGGCACAAAAACGAATGAATTGGTGAGTGATTTTTTCAGGGATGGTGATTTTTCCAAAACTGATGAAATGCAAACGGTGAATACCAAACAAAGAATTGCTAATGTTATTTTTTTCATAGGCACAAATGTTAAAACTTCAATATTACTAATCCGTTACAATTCAATAAGAATTTACTTGAACAGGAATTTAAAAACTCAATAGTCAAATATAATTTCAAAGGATGAGAAGTTTACATATCTTTAAAACAATTTATGATTAATCATTTCCTGTGAAACGCATTGTATTTCGCATATTCGGTGCAATTGTTTTGGCATATATACTCGCCTGCACCTATATGTATTTTCGACAGGAAGATTTTATCTTTCACCCGGAAAAACTCAAAAGCACTGAGAAGCTTTCAGTAAGCCCAACGAGCAAAGAAATTGTGTTGAACACTCCTGACGGAGAAAAAATTTCTACCGTCTTGAGCACAGTAAATCAAAAAGAAAGTACTAAAGTGCTCTTTTACCTACATGGCAATTCAGGCAATCTGAAAGATCAAAATGAAGCCGCCAAATTCTACAATGCTCTGGGATTTGATTTCTTCTGTCTGGATTACCGGAGCTTTGGAAAAAGTTCAGGCCAGCAAACAAATGAAGAGACATTTTTCGAAGACGTCAGGATGGCATATTCTTTCATAAAAAAAAGGTACAAAGAGGATTCGATCGTGGTAATTGGGTACTCCCTTGGCACTGCTCCAGCGGCAATGATCAGCTCAGAAAATTCGCCTTCAAAATTGGTATTGATTGCACCGTATTATTCGCTGTTTGATATGACCCTCATACGCTATCCCTGGATTCCGCCATTTCTTTTAAAATATCCCTTTGAAACGGATAAGCATTTAAAATCTGTGAATGCGCCAACACTCCTTGTCCACGGGAAAGAGGACGAAACAATTCCTTTTGAAAGTTCAAAAAAATTGGCTCCTTTTCTTAACGAGACCAGTGTGTTTTTGCCAATTAAAGAACAAGACCACAATAACTTTGAACAAAATCCAGTCTTTGCCCTTGCAATATCTAATTTTCTGAAAAAATGAAAAAAACTCTCTCTTTTTGCTTCATTCTTTCCTTGACAAGCTTTTCTTTCGGACAGCTCGTTCTGAATGAAGGCAGCAACAAAAATTATATGATTCTCTCCGATGAAAATGGCGATCAACCCGATTGGATTGAGCTTTACAATGGAGGATCAGACACTGTCCAACTGTTGAATTATGGACTATCAGACGACATGAATGCTCCTTTAAAATGGCAATTTCCCAATGTTACCATACCGCCTAATGATTTCAAAACGGTGTTTTGTAGCGGAAAAGATCGAAAACCTATTTCAGGATTTACACATGTCTTAACTGCCGCAGGATTTGTTCCTACAGCGGGTTGGAACACACATACGTTTGATACGCCTTTTGAATGGGATGGGACCTCAAACGTACTTATAAATATTTGTTCATACAGCTCCGCTGGCTATACAGTAAACTCTATCTTCAACCAAAGTACAACACCTTTTGCTTCAACAGCATTTTCTTTTCAGGATGGAAGTGCCGCAGCGTGCGACCATGTATTTTCCAATCCAGTAAATCAGCGTCCGAATCTTCAGCTCAATGGACAGACAATTGGCTCAGGCACGATACAAAACAGTCCTACAGATTACCCTGCTCCCTATGGCAACTGGTATTGGGGAGCGCGTCATCAGATCCTAATACGTGCCTCTGAACTCCTCGCCGCTGGCATCACAACTGGGCCAATTACTTCACTTTCATTTGACGTGATAAGTGCGGATCCCGCAGTCTACGACTACATCAGTCTAGACATGTGTTTGGTAAGTATCAACGACCTTTCGAATCAATATGAAATTGTTGATCCAAATAACTGGCAACATACCAATTTCACCCTAAAAGGAAGTGGTGAATTCGTGTATTTGTCAAATCCTTCCGGAAATTTATTGAGCAGTTTGTATGTTGATTGCCAAACCGCCGGCATAAGTCGCGGCAGAGCGCCGGATGCATCTTCCAATTGTGTCTTATTTGGAGCACCAACTCCAGGAAGTTCCAACAACAGTTCCGTTGCCTATCAGAGTTTTCTATTAGACCCGGTAATTTCCGTTCCATCGGGTAGTTACAGTGCAACACAATACATAACTATTGACAATCCAAATGGCGCCGGAAGCCAGGTGCGATACACGCTAGATGGTTCAGATCCCACTCCAACCTCAGAACTTTATAACGGGACAGCTATCCCTGTTTTTTTCTCATCTGTAGTCAAAGTCAGGGCTTTTGCTGAAGGAATTTTACCCAGTGAGATCGTTGCGTCATCCATCCTGTTAGGAGTAGATCATGTTACACCCATCGTCAGCATTTCAACACCCATAGAAAATCTTTACGGAGAGCAGGGAATATTTGACAACTGGAGTCGAGACTGGCAAAGACAGACACAGGTTTCTTACCTTGATTCGAACGAAAATCTACGATTTACATCACGGGCTGCCATGCAGATTGATGGTGGATGGGGAGGTAGTCGTTATCAGCCACAACATTCTTTTCGGCTTGAGTTTGACAACAGTGTTCTCGGCGATGGAACAATTTATGACAGCATTATTCCATTTAGAAGAAACCGAACCAAATACAGCAACTTCTATTTGAGAAATGGCAGCAATCAATACCTCATTTTCCCTTATAAAGATGCATTTCAGAATCAAGCCATGTCAGGAACGACTAAAAATTATTATTCTGCATGGCGACCGGTTAGTGTGTATATCAACGGGGGCTATTTCGGTTTATATGAACTGCGCGAGAAAATGGATGCTGAATTTTTTGAAGTACATGACGGAGCCGATCCCGATTCGCTCGACATCTTATCGTTGAGCGCGTGGTATGGCTTTGCTCTTCGTTCAGTGCATGGGGCTCCGGTACAGACCTTTATCGACCGGTATCTTCAATTCTACCAATTGGATCAAGCTTCGCCGAACTATTGGGATCTTGCGGATCAGTATTTTGATTTAGAATACTACGCTGACTATATCATAGCAGAATCATGGATGGGAAATCAGGACTGGCCTGGAAATAATATCAAGATCATGCGATCCAATAAAACCAATTTCCGTTACCGCTTTTGCACGATTGACATGGAGCTTTGTCTTCAACCAAACGGTTGGACGAGTGCCGGAGATGACCATATTTCCTACCTGCTGAATCAAAGCCAGGACAATCCATTTATTAACGTCTGGTTAAAGAGTATTCAGAACAACCGGTTCAAGAATTATTTCATCAATCGTTTTGCTGATCTGATGAACACAGAATATCACACGGATAGACTACTTCCCCTCGAACAATATTTCTTCGATCAAACTGCCGTTGAAATGCAAAACCTTTATGCCCGATGGGGCGATCCAGGAGATGTTCCAGGGCAGATGACTAATTTTTACACCAACCACTTGACATTCAGAAATGAACTTTCAGCTCGTTCTAACTATGTGCGTCAGCACATTAAAAACAATTTCGATCTTCCGAATATCGTTGATCTTCAACTGAATGTGAGTCCGGAAGGCGCAGGAAAAATCCGAATCAGCACCATAGAACCCGAGATCTATCCTTGGCAAGGGTATTACTTCAATGGTGTTCCCATTCGTATCGAAGCCATTCCAAATCCGGGATATGAGTTTCTCAACTGGGGGAATAATCCCGTGATTACAAATGTATTTAATCCAGTGTTTCTCGATACTCTCGATCTTTTCAACGTTACCTTTACCGCCTTTTTTGAAGGGACCAGTTTGGGAATTTTGGAAGAAGAAACACTTCAAAAAAATGTTAGTATTTACCCAAATCCGGCGACTGATAAACTTACCATAGCCCTAACAAATGATAACAAATCCCTGCCAATGCAATTTGAAATTGTGGACATGAATGGACGAATTAGAATAGAGGGTACACTTGATAATCAGGTAAATCATGTGGATATCGCCATGTTAAGTCAAGGAATCTACGCTTGTATTCTGACAAACGATTTAGGAGAAAGAATTGGCAAGCGATTAGTCAAGTTTTAGGCTTCGTTCCTATAAAATCCTTAAGATAAAAAGGTTCAAAATAGGCAAGATCTTCTACTTGTCCATTTATGAATCGTTTATATGCTTCTTTTACCTGGCCCTTTGCAGAGGAATAGATTTGGTCGTCAAAAATAACATTCCTGTCTTGCCAAATATCCATTAACTTCTTATGCCCATCACCGAAACACACCATAGGTTCGAATGATGTGTAAGTTGTTTCATCGACAATGTCTGCGGAAATTTCCTTGAGCATCAGGAGATCATCCGTATAAATCCCATTATATACCTCCATCCTGCGTGCGTCAATTACAGGACACAAATTCATTCCCTTGTGTTTTTCAGCCGCAATCGATGCCAGAGAAAATAGAGAATCTACAGCAATTAAGGAGATGTTGAGCGCATAACAAAATCCTTTGGCCGTAGAGACACCAATACGAAGACCTGTATACGAACCAGGTCCGGAGGATACCGACACAGCTGACAAATCATTCAGGGTAATCCCTGCTTTTTTTATAACATCCTCTACGAATAAGGTAAGATTCTCAGCATGTGAGAACTCTGCATTGACCACTTCCGTGCATTCTGTCAGTTCACCATTTTCAGAAAGCGCTACTGAACATACTTTGGTCGATGTTTCCAAATGTAGGATCCACGCGCTCATTTTACTTCAAGTTTAAACCCAATTCCGTGAATATTTGAAATCGTTACCGAAGGGTCTTCTTTGAAATACTTTCGAAGCTTAGTAATAAAGACGTCCAAACTCCTTCCTACAAAATAATCGTCCTGTCCCCAAACTGCATTTAATACAATCTCTCTCGCAACGACTTGATTTCTGAATTTACACAGAATTTTAAGTATCTGAGCCTCCTTTTTAGTAAGCGTTTTATGGAATTTTTCATGCTTAAGCTGAAAATTCGAAGTGTCGAATGAATACGCACCTACAAGAAGAACAGTTTCTTCCTCGGAATTGACGTGTATATCCACTCTTTTGAGCAAGGCAGCTATGCGCATTTGAAGCTCCTCAGTGCTGAATGGCTTTGTAAGATAATCATCACCACCAGCTCTAAAACCATCCAATTTATCTTCCGTCATTGACTTAGCTGTAAGAAACAAAATGGGAATGTGCTGATTGATTTTTCGGATAGAACGTGCGAGTGAAAACCCATCAAGTTTGGGCATCATAACATCAAAAATACAGAGATGAAATACTTCTGCATTGAATTTTTGAAATCCCTCCGCCCCATCAGTACACAAAGTTACATGGTATCCGTCACTTCTGAGTTGATCCGAAATCACAAATCCTAGACTGGTATCGTCTTCAACAAGTAAAATCTTTATTTTCATGACAAACTGTACGTTACAAACGAACAAGAGCCTCAGACGGGAATCCGAGGCTCTCATTACACTAATCAACCTAACCTACTACTACTTTGGCAAATTTAAACATTTCTTCAAATACCAACAAAAATTCACATTTTTTTAACCTTGGTTTTACACTTAACCTTTTGTTAATGCGCACTCAATTCCTTTTGAATACCTTTGGGCTTATTAATTGAAGCTTGTATGATCAAGATACTCATTGTGGATGACGAAGAAGACATTCGCGAGCTCCTGAGTTACAATTTAAGAAAGGAGGGCTATGTTGTTTTCTCTGCAGAAAACGGAGAAAACGGATTATCACTTCTGAGGGAGGAAAAACCGGATTTAGTATTATTGGATGTAATGATGCCGGGTATGGACGGAATAGAAGTTTGTGAAACAATCAGACAGATTCCGGGACTCAGCCAAACACTGATTTGTTTTTTGACTGCAAGAGGCGAGGATTACAGCCAAATTGCAGGGTTGGACGCCGGAGCAGATGATTACGTGGCCAAACCGATCAAACCAAAAGTTCTGATTAGTCGCATAAATGCCATTCTCCGCAGAAAAGGAATGATCGAACAAGATCCAAAGCCTGTCACAGGATTGGTTATAAACAGAGAAAAATACATTGTTGAAAAAGACGGAAAAGTTCTACAACTGCCTCGCAAGGAATTTGAATTGCTGGCCTTGTTGGTCTCGAAACCAGGCGATGTATTTGAAAGAGATGTAATCCTCGACAAAGTGTGGGGGACAGACATCATCGTTGGTGACCGTACTATTGACGTACATATTAGAAAATTACGTGAAAAAATTGGTGAAAATCAGATCAAAACTGTCAAGGGCGTAGGCTACAAATTCATTCCTGAAGATTAGGTAAATTCTGATTTAACCCTAAGTTAACTTATCATTAATGAATCTTAATCTTGAGTTAAATTGAAGGTAAAACTTTAGCCCTTTCTTTGCGTCAAATTTCGAAAAATGACGATGAAGAACACACTACTTACTGTCCAATTCCTTTTAACAACGTTTCTCTCAATCGCTCAAAACGGCTTCATTAAAGGCAAAGTCACAGATGTTTCAAACAACGAGACCATCCCGGGAGCTCGAGTAAGCGTCGACAGTCTAAACAAAGGTGCCATGACCGATTTGGACGGAAACTACTTTATAAGCCTCCAACCAGGGAGGTATTCCCTTTCAATATCCTATCCGACCTATCGAACCGGACGGCAAGCTGAAGTAGTAGTGCGTTCTGGAGATACTGTTTTTGTAAACATTGTTCTTGAGAAGGACATTAAGGAGGTTAAGGATATTACCGTGAAAGGCCAGGTAAGTAAAGAATCTAACGAGAATATCATCAAAATGCAACGAAACAGTGCAACGGTAGTGGATGGTATCTCACAAGAAACTATTAAAAAATCACCGGACAGTAAAGCGAGTGATGTACTCAAACGAGTCAGCGGTGCCAGTGTTCAAGATAACAAATTTGTCGTCGTAAGAGGACTGAGCGACCGTTACAACTTTGCACTGATTAATGGTGCCACACTGCCTTCCTCTGAAAGTGATAAAAAGGCCTTTTCATTTGATATCTTCCCTTCAAATATGCTGGACAATCTCGTCATTATGAAAACAGCTACGCCCGACATGCCCGGAGAATTTGCAGGTGGGGTGATCGACATCAATACGATGGAGCCAAAATCTAAAGATATACATCAATTACAATTGGGAGGCGGATTCAACACGCTGACCACCTTTCAGACATTCAGAAATTCCGGTGGCAACTTTTTGGATGGACTAGGATTTGGATCTGATTCACGTAAACTTCCTGAAAGTATTCCGAGTACCATTGATTTTGCTAGCATGGGTAAAGATGAAAAGGGTCTTTTGGCAAAAAACATGAACTTCGTCTGGAATGCTGGTTCAGGAAAAGCACTGCCCAATGGAAACCTACAGTACAGCTTTGGTAAAACATTCAAAAAAAATGATCAAGAATTCGGATTTCTGTTCGCCTACAACTATCAAAATAATTTCAACACAAACATATACTACCGTCGTGATTTTGAAGAGCAGGCTGCAGGCGTAGTGAAGAAAATGGAATTAATGGACTCGGTATTTAACCAGTCTATATTAAATAGTGCCATGCTGAATACTACTTGGAAAATAAATCCTAAAAATAAATTATCAATCAAGACACTTTACTCGGTAAACTCTGAAGATAAGGTCAATCTGCGCAGCGGTGCAAGAGAACTAGACAATGACCCGAGGCAGTGGGAACGATCAACTAACTTTTGGTATACCCAAAATAATTTATTCAGCACCCAGTTTATTGGAAGTCACGAACTGAAAAAAGGGAAGCTCAACTGGAATACAGGTTTAAGTAGTGTAGAACGACAAATTCCAAACCTGCGTCGAATTGTTTATCGCAAATATGCCTTGGAAGAAAATAATACGGATATTAATTTCGGAGATACCGCGTACGTCGCTGTTGTTCAAAACAATGGCACTATTCCTACTGCTGCCGGAAATATGTTTTGGGCGAATTCTACTGAACAGACAGTAAGCATGAAATATGATTACTCCTTACCTTGGAGTATGGATAAAATCAAAACAGAATGGAAATTCGGAGGCATGCATCAGATCCGCGACCGTAATTTTGAATCAAGGAACTTTGGATTTTCTCAATACAAGCCGAATGGGAGCTCATTCAATAGTTCACTTTTATTATTACCCGCAGATCAAATCTTTGCACAAGAAAATTTGGGCTTGCTTGAAAACGGACAGGGAGGATTTAAGTTGGATGAAGCTTCCAACGTAGACGACAGTTATCAAGCATCGGCGTTTTTAAACGCGGGTTTTGCAATGGGTGATATAAAGCTGGGAGATAAACTCAGATTTGTCGGTGGTGCTCGATTGGAATCATACAACCAAAAATTCAGTTACATTGAATTTGGCTCGAACCTTCCGAAGAACATAGATTCCACCGTGGTTGACGTGCTTCCATCTGTCAACTTGATCTGGTCACTTTCTCCGAAGATGAATATCAGGGCATCCTATTACAAAACTGTATCAAGACCTGAGTTCAGAGAGTTGGCACCGTTTGCCTTTTATAACTTCGTGCAGGACAATATTCTTTCAGGAAATCCAAATCTAAAACGAGCACTTATCAATAATGCCGACTTACGTTTTGAATGGTTCCCCGGAGCTGGGCAAGTTTTCAGCGTAAGTGCTTTTTACAAAACGTTCACTGATCCAATTGAACTCATTAACCGAACCGGAACATCAGGAGCACCTGAACTGTATTACACCAATGTGGTAGGAGCGACAAATTACGGCTCAGAATTGGAGTACAGACTCAAACTTGGCATTTTTAATAAAGCCGACTCGACTTGGCTGGATGCTACAACGATTTATACGAACCTCGCATTAATACGCTCAAAGGTAGATGTCTCTGAGGTACTCGGTTCGGGAGGAGACAGACCACTACAAGGACAATCCCCTTACATTGTAAATGCAGGAATAAGTTTCAATCCGTTTAAATATGATTGGGCATTGAACATTTCCTATAACGTCATTGGTCAACGTATTTATATTGTTGGGAATGTTCAAGAACCTACAGTGTGGGAAAATGGCAGGCATGTCATAGACCTTCAGTTGAGTAAAACAATAGCTGAAAAATGGGAGATTAAACTTAATGCACGGGATCTTTTAGCTCAAAAACTTGTCTATTTCCAGGATCTGAATGGAAATCAATCATACGATGCCGACGTGGACAACAACTGGCAAGAGATCAGCTTCGGTCAGACCATCAGCTTGTCGGTGAAGTACAGTTTCAAATAAACTCATTAAATTCGATTTTAAAGGGGCTGTCTGAATAGACGGCCCTTTTTTTTCAACAAAGTGAAGCTCTCGACGATGTAAAAAATAGAAAGTTCGAAAAGGTAGATAAACATTCTTGAATCAACAAAAACTAATTCTAGTTCTTTTGATACAACAAATACGAAAGAATGCGTATTGAAAAAGGTAGATGTCAGCGATAGTTTTGCATAAAAATTCAAAATGAAAAAAACACTTTCTTGTGGGATCATTATTCTGTTTTACAATGTTGCATTGAGTCAAAAAATAAACTATGAAGTTTTAAGAGATAATCCTAAAATGTTCATTCATTTAAAAGGTGGAGTGCTGTATGATGGTGATTTTAGCAGCGGAAATAGCCGCTCCGGCTACTATTTTAACGGATCTTTTAACATAGGAAAACGGATCTCAATCGCCGGAGAATATCAAAAAACACAACAAAAATGGGATAATGTTTACAAGCAATCAATGAATACAATTCAAAAGAATCCCAATAATTTCTCTACTCGAGGAAGTTTTTACTTTCAATCGATAGAGCAAAAAGAGGATGTGAAGGTTTCATTGAAAAGAACTAGTTCGAATGTAGGTTACTTCACATACACGAACGAAACATACATAATGGCACCGGCTACTACCTTACGAAAAATGGGGTTAACGGGTAGTGCAGGGTATTATCTGAACAGTATTACAGAAAATCAAAAATTTGACACCTTGTTCCGTGTCGTCGACGCGCAAGGTGCTTCGCATAATTCCTTGAATTATGGAACATATTTTTCAGGAGCTCGTTTTACCGGAGGCTTTCATTTTAGTATGATTCAAAATTTTGTTATCAATGCTCAGAATTCAGAGACTGGTGAGGCCTATGGTAAAAAATCAGTGCGAAACAAAGTAGACGTTATTGTCGAAGCTTTATGGATGCCTGTTGTCAATGTGGACAACACCTTGGTGCAGAAACCTGAAAATGGTGGAACATCTTTTCAACTATCAGAAAAACCAGAAATTCGTAATTTGGGATATCGCTTCATCGTGGATGCAGACTGGGTTAATTTGATAGGATTTGGTCTACGTTTGGAATTAGGATCACGGCCTGGAATTTTGTTCAATACCAGCTCCTCAGGGAGGTTCAAGAACTTCTATGCGGCATTTGGATTGAATATTAGTATTAACAAATAATTCGAGTTGAATTCAAACTACCACCATTAACGTAATCAATAGAATTGTTTCAAAAGGAATTTGGTTGCCTCTTTAGGGGCAGCCTTTTTTTTGCTCCGTTATCTATAATTGTTATGTTAAGAAATTGTGTTATCTCATTAATAGAATGATAATTTAAGAATAAAACTAAGCTAACCATCCAAGCCTATCATGCTCCGTTACTTTGCACAGATAAAAATGTAAAAGAGTCATGAAAAAAATGTACACAATGTTTGCTGCACTATCCTTGTGCAGTTTAGCAACAGCCCAAGAGGCATTTTGGGATGTTGTAGATTATAAGGGAGCTTTTCCCGTAACGGATAATACACCAGCGACAGACTGGACAAGTGGTTGGTCAAATTTTGATCCTGAAAACACCGTTTATCCGGCTACAACCACAACTGTATCTTCCGACATTACCACAAGCACTACATGGAGCGGAACAATCCTGCTTCAAAACAAAGTGTATGTTAAAAACAATGCAACATTAACTATTGCACCCGGAACCATTATACGTGGTGATAAGCTAACTCAAGCAACGCTTATTATTACCCGAGGTGCAAAGATCAATGCGAATGGTACAGCGTCACAACCAATTGTCTTCACCTCGAATGAAGCAGTTGGAAACAGAAATGAAGGAGACTGGGGAGGACTTGTAATACTTGGCCTTGCAAAAAACAATCAACCAGGAGGCGTAGCAAATATTGAAGGTATTGCACCTACCACTGACACTCAGTTTGGGGGTAATTTCGATACGGATAACTCAGGTACTCTGCGCTATGTGCGCGTTGAATTTGGTGGTATCCCTTTAGAACCAAATAAAGAGATCAATGGAATCACGTTTGGATCAGTTGGTTCTGCTACCACAGTAGATTATGTACAAGTTTCCTTTTCAGGTGACGACTCCTTTGAATGGTTTGGTGGTACTGTAAACTGTAAACATCTAATTGCATACCGCGGGTTGGATGATGACTTTGATACAGATTTTGGATTCCGTGGTAAAGTTCAGTTTGGTCTAATTATTCGAGATAAAGACCTTTCCGATGCACCCGGTGACTCTAATGCTTTTGAATCCGATAATGACGCGGCTGGTTCAACAGCACAACCTAAAACTATGCCGATTTTCTCCAATATCACCATTGTAGGTCCTAAAGGAAATGGTTTAACTGCTTTACCAGTAGGTGAGAAATTTGAAAAAGCTTTCCGTTTGAGAAGAAACACTTCGACCTCTATTCTTAACTCCATTATTACAGGTTGGGAAAAAGGGTTGTCCATCGAAGGAGATGCAGTTGTGAACAATGTAAATGGAGACTCATTGGTTTTTGTATCCAACATCACTACCAACTTTGCAACACCATCCTGGTCGACTTCAAATACAAATACGGTTTACAATGCAAATACTGCACTTCCCTCTAATGCTGCATTCTATGGTTCATTTTGGAACGCTGATGGCAATGATTCTACCTCCACGTTAGGTCAGGTAAATTGGGTAAACATTTTCACTGCTTTAGGAACTACCCCCGATGCTCGTTTGAATACAGGTTCGGTTGCAGGTTCCGGAGCGAACTTCACACATCCTAAATTCTACAATTTAGCTGCCCCTACAGCCACAACATCATATACCTATTGTGTTGGAGCAGCTGCATCTGCCTTGACTGCAAATGCGGGAACAGGAAATTCATTGTATTGGTACACGCAAGCAACTGGAGGTACATCTTCAACAACTGCCATTACTCCAACCACATCGGCATCAGGCACCTACTCTTATTATGTTAGTCAATACAACACTAACGGCGATGAAAGCCCAAGAACAGCAATCACAGTAGTGGTCAATGCAAATCCAACTGCGCCTACCATTAATGCAAACGGTCCAACCACATTTTGTACTGGTGGTTCTGTAGTATTGACCTCAAGCGAAGCAGCAGGTAACACTTGGTCAAATAGTGCAACTGGATCCTCGATCACAGTGAACAGCTCCGGAAGCTATTCGGTAACTTATACCAATTCAAATGGTTGCTCTGCTACATCAGCTCCTGTAACGGTTAACGTGAGCAACGCACCGATCCCAACCATCAGTGCTCCGCAAACAGAGGCATGTTCTGGTGAAACCATCACATTGACATCATCAACAGCAGATTCTTACTTATGGAGCACAGGTGAAACTACCCAAGCAATCAGTGTGACTCAAGGTGATGTATATACTGTAACAACAACAAATGCAGATGCATGTGCTGGAGTTGGAACTTCAGATCCGGTGACTATCACCTTTGGAACAACACCAACAGCGACTGGTTCATTTACTTCTTCAGGAAATGTTGTGACATTCACAAATGCTTCATCAAATGCTACCTCATATTCATGGGATTTTGGAGACGCAACCAATTCTTCAGCTGCCAATCCAACGCATGCTTACGCAGCAAATGGCTCATACACTGTTATCCTAACTGCGATCAATGGCAACTGCTCTGATGAAGCAACATTGACAGTACTTATCAACGTGAGTCTCGAGGAACTAAGCGGATTGAATCAAGTTGAACTTTACCCAAATCCAGCTGGAGAAAAAGTGAATTTAACGTTTGTTTCCTCCACAGCACAAGAAGCAAATTTAATCCTCACGAATCAATTTGGACAAGTTGTATTAAAGAATGAAGTAACACTTCTAGATGGAAATAACCATCTCGAAATATCATCCGGCAGTTTTGCCAATGGAATTTATTTCATCAATCTTGAGACAGCAAGCGGAAAACTCACACGTAAGCTTATCATTAAGAACTAATATATCTAAGGGGCAGCTTCATAAGCTGCCCCATTTTTCAACTAGAATGGATACACTAAAAGGACATACTATTTTACTGGTGGATGATGAGCAAGACATCTTGAACTTTCTTTCATACAACTTGAAGAAGGAGGGATACAAGGTGTTTACCGCATTGAATGGTGAAGAAGCTATAAAATTAGTCCAACAAATACATCCCTCGCTCATTCTTATGGATGTTATGATGCCAAAAATGGATGGGATTGAAGCCTGTCAAGTGATCCGAAAAGACCTAAACATTACCCAACCAATTATTGCATTTTTAACCTCCAGAGCCGAAGATTATTCACAGATTGCTGGTTTTGAAGCAGGTGCCGATGATTACATTACAAAGCCGGTCAGACCTCGACTTCTCATTAGTAAAGTAGAATCACTGCTGCGAAGATTGGTGCGTTCGTCAAGTTCTATCGTTGAAAATCCTGTAATCAGTATTAAAATTGACAGGGAAAAGTTCATGGTAGAAATCAAAGGGCAAAGTATGTTGCTGCCCAAAAAGGAGTTTGAATTGCTTGAATTACTAGCTAGCAGACCGGGAAAAGTATATTCGAGAGAACAGATACTGACCATTGTTTGGGGAAATGATACGGTAGTGGGCGAACGAACAATTGATGTTCATATCAGAAAATTAAGAGAAAAGCTGGGAGATGACTATATTCGCACTATAAAAGGCGTCGGATATACCTTCAGCGAATCGTGAAGAACATTAAACCTATTCACCTAGTATTTGGTGGCAGCGCCATCATTTTCTTGTTGACCTTACTAATTACATTCATTATCGATCTTCAGGTAATGAATTTTCCTTTTTGGGTACTTATAGGATTGCCATTTGCAACCGGATTGATTTCATTCGGTGTTTTTTATTTTTTTATCCAACGTTTCATTAATGACCGTCTTAAGGTGCTGTATCGTTCCATCCGAAAAGGGAAAATTACCAAGGAAAATGATCTACAGTTCCGAATTACGGATGACGTGATTGCACAAGCTGAGAAAGAAACACAAGAATGGACGGAAGAACGAAACAAGGAAATTGAAAAGCTTAAAGAACAAGAAGAATTCCGTAGAGAATTTCTAGGCAACCTGGCGCACGAACTCAAAACACCTGTTTTTTCGATACAGGGTTATATACTCACACTTTTGGATGGCGGCCTTGAAGATGAAACAGTAAATCGAAATTTTCTGGAACGCGCATCTAAATCTGCAGAACGAATGACAAACATTTTGGAGGATTTGGATGAGATCACAAAATTGGAGGTAGATGCACTTCAAATGCAAATTCGCGCATTTGATATCATAGAACTCATTAGAGAAGTATTTGAATCTCTTGAGTTAAGGGCATCCGAAAGAAAGATTAAACTTGGTTTTGCCAAAGATTATGGAAACCTCTTCGCGGATGGAGACCGATTAAAAATAGGACAGGTCTTGACTAATCTGATCACTAACTCAATCTTCTACGGGAATGAAGGTGGGAATACGACGATACGTCTTTTTGTCGTGGATGATATCATCACCGTTGAAGTATCTGATGACGGACCGGGAATTGATGAAAAACATCTTCCAAGACTTTTCGAGCGCTTTTACAGAGTGGAAAAAAGTCGAAATAGAAACGAGGGTGGATCGGGTCTGGGCTTGGCAATCTGCAGACACATCATTGAATCACACGGACAAACAATATCCGTGAGAAGCACCGTTGGCATTGGAAGTACCTTCGCTTTTAGTCTGGATAAAAGTAAAAATCAATCGGCAGGACTATATTCTTCAAGAGGCGTGCAGATTAAGTAATCTATCGGGAAAGAATCAAGCGAATATTTCTGACTTCCTCATTGGATGTAAGCTCAACCATGTAAACACCATTTGCCATATCCAAGTATCGCTTACCTAGTGGAGCATTCTCTTTCCATACCAGTGATCCTTTTGCATCGAAGATACTCACAGATTCAAATTCTCCCATAAATTGAATTTCACCATTTGAGGGATTGGGATAAAATAATTGTTGACTCTGAGTTAACTCATCTACTTCCAATACACCAATGTAAACTGAATCCTCAAAGAGACATCCGTTGGCGTCTACCACACTAGCAGTGTACCATCCAGGATTCAAATATACAGCAGTTGTTCCCGGTTGCGAATTTGAATCATTCCAAGTTATCGTGTAGGGCGATGTTCCTCCCGAAACTGCGCATAGAGCCATCCCGTCTAATGATGTTAACCCGGATGCATTCGAAAGCACAGAAACTTCGGCTGAAAGCACCGTCGGCTCAGTGATCACAATGTTATCCGGAATTGTAGTACACCCGTTCATATCCTCGACATGAATGGTGTAATTCCCAGGACCGAGATCAGTTACATTTGACTGCGCACTACTATTTGAATTTACAAAATAAGTGTATGGAACAGTTCCACCTGTTGAATTAAACGTTATTTCACCGTCCGAAATTCCATTACAAGAAACATTCGTTGCCGAAGCTGAAAAAACAAGTTCTTCAGGTTGAGTTATGGTGAAAGCGATAGAATCACGGCATGGTCGATTGTCCTGAACAACGACATAATAATCTCCAGCTGTCAGATTGGAGATACTGTCATTTACCTCATTCGTTGACCATAAAATAGTTATTGGCTGAACACCGGGATTCGTAAAAACAATGGCTGAACCAGTAGCATCACCAAAACAAGCGCTTACGTCATATACTTCTATAGAATCAATCACAGGAAGAGGGGACGGAATGAAAACAGAATCTTCTACCACACACCCATTCGAATGCGTGATTATCACACTGTTCCAACCTTCATGCAACTGATTGTTCGGTTTCGTAGTTATCCCATTATCCCACAGAAATGTACATGTAGAAAACATGCAATAACATCCTGAAGAATTAAGTGTTGCCATGCCATTCGTATCTCCGATGCATGTCGGAGGAACTATCCCCCCATAAGTGATCACAAATGGATCATTCAAAGTAACAGATCTATATTCGTAACAGTCCTGACCATTGGTGATTTGCACCCAATAGGTCCCAGCAGACACATTTTGAAGCACCGCTTCAGTACTTCCTGTAGACCATAGATAGGTATACGGATCTGAGCCGGCAATTACGCCAGGGACGATCATTCCATCAGAAAATCCATTGCAGGATGGATTAGATATGGTTATGCCACTGATTACTGAACCAAAACCACAATCCACAGGAACCAAAAGATATTCGCCATCATATGCTGTTCCCATATAACTACCCCAAGCCACTCCTGAATTTGGCACAATGGAATTCAATTCGTGATGGTAAACGTAAATTCCTTTCCAACCTACGGGATCGATACTATCTTTTTTTACGGAATAAATCAAGTCCAAGAGACCATCCTGATCGATGTCACCGACATAGGGTGTTGAGCCCAGATTGACTCCAGTTTTTGCATTATCTAATGTGGTGAGCGTATTGTTGACTGGGTCATACGACTCAATTCTCGTCTTGAAGTACCCATCCTCGACATAAGTTACAGAGAACAACACTTCATCGCGGCCATCATTGTTTAAGTCTACAGCATTGCCCGATGCGTACTGAATCACTCCTAAGCTATCCATGAATTTGAGTTCACCCGTTGATCCATCCAAAATGATCTGATAAAAATCAGTGTACGATGGTGCGATACCTTTGTACAAGCTCAATGCTACATCTGGTGTAAGATCACCAGTAAAATTGCCAATAACCGGTGCAGCACTTGACTCTGTGCTTGGCTTGGTATAACTCCACATCAAACTTCCACCTTGTCCTTTTATTTTATAAAAGGTTCCTCCAAAAGAATGAATAAAAATATCATAAGAACCATCCTCTTTTCGATAAATAGATGCAGGAGCAATGAATCCTTTTTCACTGTCCGAAGCAAGAGTAATGCTGTTTTCTAAAGTATTTGAACTGATCAACTCATCTAAAGGAGCCATATAAAAATGTCCCCCTAAATTTTCACCACCAGTACCAAATAGAATCCATTGAATACCATTATTCTGAATATCTGCTACTATCGGAGAACAATATGTTTCAGCGCCATCCGGAACCAGAGCCTCTGCCAACAAAACACCAGATAAAGAACTAATCACCATCATCCTTCCCGTAGGCCTATCTGTCTCCCATGCAGGCGCAGCGTGATCACCTCCATTCGTCACCAAAATATCCGGATATGAATCACCATCTACATCATGAATGAATTGAGGGTTGTAAAAATTATACAAACCACTATCGACCGGATTGGTGCCATATGGAAAATAATCCCAGATCAACTGACCATTCAAACCATTGATCGCAAGAAGCTGAGCAGATCTTCCTACAATAAATACATCGTTGATCGCATCGCCGGTAATATCTTGAAAAATCGCACTTCCAAAAACTTCATTGCGCGCGGCTCTTTTCCACAAGAGTGAACCATCCAGCCCATTGTATGCCATGATTCCATTGTTACTGTACACTCCATCAGTTCCACCGCCAATAATGACATCTAGAACATTGTCTCCGTTGAGATCGGACACTCTAGGAGACGAAAGCGTAGGAATAGAATCTGTGAATGCCTGCCAGTTCTGAGAATAACTTTGCAGAGTAATGAAGAATACGGATAAGAATAATATGGTTTTTGGCATGGTTCGAAATTGAGATTCAAAGGTAGTAAATTCCAAATTCATGAAAACACTGACTCACCCAGGAAAACCTACAAAACAAAAAATCTAAAAACTCTTCTTCGCATGCGTTATGAAGATTAAAAGTGACATCCCTATCTGCGCTATCGCTACTTCAGGCAGGGACTTACTGTCCTTTTGAGGAAACAATCTAAAATGAAAAACGCCTCCCCATTAATGGAAAGGCGTTTTTGAAAAGTGGCGTCGACTTACTCTCCCACCCTCAAAAGGGCAGTACCATCAGCGCTAACGGGCTTAACTTCTCTGTTCGGAATGGGAAGAGGTGGACCTCGTTGCTATAGACACCTAAAATCGTTGACTTCGTCAGACTTTAGGATCGTAGGACTTCTAGATTTTAGGATTTGTCACTTATGTGATTATTTATCCCTTATCTAAAGTCTTAATATCCTAATATCTTCAAGTCTTAATGTCTTAAGTTGATATATCGGATGATTGAAGCAGTAAAAAATGTAAGAAGTTTAAAACTATAAGTCTACGGGTAATTAGTACTACTCGGCTTTGACGTTACCGTCTTTACACCTGTAGCCTATCAACGTGGTCGTCTTCCACGGCCCTTAAAAGAAATCTCATCTTGAGGCGAGTTTCGTGCTTAGATGCTTTCAGCGCTTATCTCATCCGTACATAGCTACCCTGCGATGCAGCTGGCGCCACAACAGGTACACCAGAGGTACGTCCACCCCGGTCCTCTCGTACTAGAGGCAGGTCCTCTCAAATTTCTAACGCCCACAACAGATAGGGACCGAACTGTCTCACGACGTTCTGAACCCAGCTCGCGTGCCACTTTAATGGGCGAACAG
>Ga0315906_10000812_pt1 | contig 48349 bp, 35 predicted proteins | sample LakEriMetagenome_4_FD_203526 | JGI IMG/M metagenome (GOLD analysis project Ga0315906, IMG submission 203526) | Freshwater fungal communities from buoy surface, Lake Erie, Ohio, United States - Buoy 2 MA122 | ecosystem: Environmental > Aquatic > Freshwater > Lake > Lake biofilm | place: USA...
CTCCTGAAGTGGATCGCCGACCAGGGCATCGAGACAGCGCTGATCGATCCCGGCAAGCCCTGGCAGAACGGGACAACGGAAAGCTTCAACGGCAAGTTCCGCGATGAGTGCCTGTCGCTCGAATGGTTCCGGTCGCGCGCTGAAGCGAAGGTCATCATCGAGACATGGCGGCGCCACTTCAACGAGGAGCGTCCTCATTCGTCACTCGGCTACATGACACCGACCGAGTTTGTCGTCAGTATCACCACCAACGCAGGGCCCGTGACCGCGACGGAGCGGACCGCTGCGGTATGTGGGGCCTCCGCGCTCCGCTCCGTCGCTCAACCGCTCCGGCAGGGGCAAAAACAGAAGGCAGAAACGGCCGCCTACTCAAGATAGCGCTGGTCCGAAGAAACGAGGCAGGTCACCGTCACGACTGCATTCAAACGCGAAGCCCACGGTCGAAATGTAAGGCTTCGTCATTTCTATCCGCACAGGCCGAGACAGTCGCGCACCCAGCGCCCATTCCGCATCTGGTTCCTGTACGATGCGCCATGCAGCACAAGTCTCGCGCCAGCCATTCGGTTCTTGCACGCGCAGACGCCCCGCCGACAGTTCAAGAGCCGTTCCCTCAGCAATCCGGAGATCGCTGGCGCCGGTAGCGCCAACCATCACGCGGAAGATCGCAGCTCCGCGCTGCCCGTGAAACTCCAGCTCCAGATCGACTTCTTCTTTGCAGAGCATCGGTGCAAAGCCCGCCCGTCGCACCTCGCGCAAGTTACCCGCTCCGCACAAGGCTCGCGCGCCCTCCCACGGGTCGAGATCCACGCTCACGACTACGCAACCCGTTCCGCTACCATCGCATCCGCATCCTCATGCGCGCGCGACTGCCGGCTCCACAGATCCGCATACAGGCCGCCACGATCGAGCAGCTCGCGATGCGTGCCCCGCTCCACAATCTTGCCAGCGTCCAGCACGATGATCTCGTCCGCCCCCGCCACCGTCGATAGCCGGTGCGCAACCATCAGCGTCGTGCGCCCCTTGGCCGCCTCGTCCAGTGCGCCCTGAACCTCCTGCTCTGTCGCTGAGTCCAACGCGCTCGTAGCCTCGTCCAGCACAAGTATCGCCGGATTCTTCAGGATGGCGCGCGCAATACCCACGCGCTGCCGTTCGCCGCCGGACAGCTTCACGCCTCGCTCGCCGACCCGCGTATCCCAACCATTCGGGAGCCGGTCGATAAACTCGATCAGCTGCGCTCGCGTAGCAGCTTCGCGCAGCTCCCCTTCGCTGGCGTCAGGCCTGCCATAGAGCACGTTCTCCTTCATCGAGGCGTTGAACAGCACCACGTCCTGCGGCACCAGCCCGATGGCGTCGCGTAGCGATTCCTGCTGCATCCCACGCACATCCTGCCCATCCACCAGCACGCGTCCGCCCTTGGTGTCGTAGAACCGGAACAGCAGCTTCAGCAGCGTCGACTTGCCCGAACCAGACGGGCCCACCACCGCCAGCTTGGCCCCCGCGGGCACGGTGAACGACACGCCATCGATCCCAGCCGAGCGCGCATCATGCGTGAAGCTCACGCCCTCGAACCGCACTTCGCCGCCCTTGACCACCAGCGGCTTAGCATCCGGCGCGTCCTGCACATCGGGCTTCATGTTGAGAAGTCCATAAAGCTTCTCGAGATCGATCGCGCCCTGCTTGATCTCTCGGAAGGCCCAGCCCAGCACCGACAACGGCCGGTAAAGGTTGCTCATGATCAGCACCACCGCCGCCATGTCGCCCGCCTGCACCTGCCCGTTGAACGTCGCCAGCGCCGTGATCCCCGCCACTGCGGTCAGGCCCAGCGCCATGATGATATCCTGCCCCGCATTCAGCAGGGCGAGCGAACGCGACACATCCACCATGTTGCGGTTGTAGGTCCGCATCGCCGCATCGTAGCGCTCCGTCTCCCGCGTCTCCGCCGCGAACGCCTTCACCGTCTCGAAATTGGTAAGGCTGTCCACCGCCAGCGCGCGCAGCTCTGTATCCGCCGAATTCAGCTTTCGCCGCTGTTCCGCGCGCCATCCCGTCAGTACGCCGGTAAACACCGCATACAGCGCCACAGTCACAACCGCGATCACCGCAGCGATCCAGCTGTACCGTGTCGTCAGCACATAAGCCGCCAGCGCCAGTTCGATCAGTGTGGGCCCAATGTTGAAAGCGAGAAAGCGGATCAGGTAATCGAGCGCCGCAACCCCCCGGTCGATGACACGGTTCAACGCCCCCGTCCGCCGCGTCTGGTGAAACGCAAGCGACAGCCCCTGCGCATGGCCATACGCCTCCACCGCCACCAGCCGCTGCGCATCCTGGCTCACAGGCGCAAACAATGCATCGCGCAGATAAGGCAGGTTCGCCGACAACAGGCGCGCGCCCGTCCACCAGGCCAGCAGCAGGATAACCGCCGCCATCGCGGCATCCGGCCCGGTCATCTCGTTGATGGCGTCGCCGAAGAATACCGGCGCGTAAACCGCAAATACTTTCGAGGCCAACGTCAGCAGCAGCGCCAGCACCATAACCGGCCGCCACCGCCTCAACTCCGGCCGCGACATGATCTTGCTGATCCGCGCCAGGGACACCCCAATCCCGGCATCCCCCGACTCGATCGCATCGACGTCCGTAGGGGAAGAACCGTGAGCATGTCTGGCCATGGGCAGACAGATAGGCGCGGCCTGCCGGAAACGCCAGAGTTCCCGCGCCGCCCTCCTGCCGCCCCTTTGTCAGCATGCACAAAGCGCCGAAGAACGGCCGCAGTCGCCCCGTCTTCCCCCCCGCCGCGAACCGTCGCATCTAAGGCGTCGAAGAAAAGCGAGAACAAGAATGTCCGGAATTTCGTCCGTCACGGTCTATTGCGGCTCCGCCCCGGGATCCGACCCCAGCTACATCAAGCTTGCCCAGAAGCTCGGGAAGGCCATTGCGGCCCGCGGCTGGCGCACCGTCTATGGCGGCGGCAATGTCGGCCTGATGGGCGCGGTCGCGACCTCCGCACGCGACGCCGGCGGCAAGGTACTCGGCGTCATGCCGCATTTCCTGCGCGAGCTGGAGGGTGTGCTCGACGGCATCGAGAACCGCTACACCGACAACATGCACCAGCGGAAACAGGCCCTGCTCGACGAGGCCGATGGCCTCATCGTGCTGCCCGGCGGCATCGGCACGCTGGAAGAAGCCGTCGAAACACTCAGCTGGGCCAAGCTGTCGCTGCACAGCAAGCCGATGGCCTTCCTGTCGGAGAACAACTACTGGCGTCCCTACTTCACGCTTGTCGATCACATGATCGACGGCGGATTCCTGCCTGAAAGCTTCCGGCAGCTCATGGCTGACACCTCGTCACCCGAAGCGGCGCTGGAGGCGCTTCACCAGCGCGCCATCGTGCTGGGCTGAGCGCTACGCCGCCGTCGCACTTCCATCGATGATCTGGCGGATCGCCTGCTCGAACACGCGAGGTGGCTGGCCGCCCTGGATCATCCAGCGCTGGTTGAAGATCACTGAGGGCACCGCATTGATGCCACGGTTGCGCCAGACATCTTCTTCAGCGCGGACCTCCTTCGTGTAGGCGCCCGACTCCAGGACTTCCTTTGCCTTGGCCGCATCAAGGCCGGCAGACTTCGTAGCGCCGACAAGAACGTCATGATCGCTCGTCGACTTCTGCTCGGTGAAGTTTGCGGCAAACAGCGCTTCCTTCAATTCAAGCTGACGCCCCTCGATCCCCGCCCAGTAAAGCAGTCGGTGAGCATCGAACGTGTTCCAGATGCGGCTCTCCGAACTGTAGTTGAAATTGAAGCCAAGCGCCTCACCATGCTCGCGGATGGCGTTGCGGGATGCAGCTGAACGCTCAGGATTGGCGCCGTATTTCCGCGCGACATGCTGCGCCGTGTTCTCGCCCTCCGGCGGCATGTCCGGGTTCAGTTCGAACGGTTGGAAATGGATCTCGGCCTCGACCTTGTCGCCCACGGCGTCCAGGGCCTTCATCAGCGACCGCAATCCGACGACGCACCACGGGCACGCCACGTCTGAAACAAAATCGATGCGCAGCGGCATGGCCATGGCTGATCTCCTTTGTCCCAATGTAACGCCGCGACCGCCCTTGCGCCACTGTCGCCGCAGGCGCGATAATCCCCTTGGGAGAAAAGCCATGGCGACACGCGCATTCGACACCAAGCTGGAAACCATCGGCCAGGTGCTGGCCGGGCCGTGGCGCGCCCCGGTGAACATGCTGCTCGAGCAAAGCTACGACAACCACGTCTCGCTGCACGACGATGCCATGGCCCAGAAACTGGGTTTCAAGGCCGGCCCAATCGAGGGGCCAACGCACTACAGCCAGTTTGTTCCCCTGGCCGAAGCGATCTGGGGCCAGCGGTTCCTCACTGAGGGCTGCCTGTCTGCCCACTACCGCAACATGGTCATGGAAGGAGAGGAGGTCCGCGCCTTCATCGAGCGTGAGCCGGGCGAGGATCAAGCGACGATCTGGGCCAGCAAGAAGGATGGAACCGAAGTCCTGCGCGGCACCGCGTCCGTCGGATCCCACGCGCCGCCAACAGCGCTCGACCTGCGCCTCAACGAACTGTCGCCCTTGCAGCAACCCGTGATCCTGCGCGATCTCAAGGTCGGACACCGCACATCCCGCACCCGCATCCGCATGGATGCCGACCAGCACATGGGCGACCTCTACCCATTCTCGCTGAACCAGAAGCTCGCGAAAATCACTGAGCCCTCGCCCTGGTACTCCGGCGCGGACAATCCGTGGGGCCGCCCCATCATCCCCTGGGAGATGGTGAGCGTGCTCGTGCAGTACGTCGCGCGTGAGGATCGCCTGCCCATCAAGGGACCGGCCGTGGGCCTGTTCGCAGACCAGGAAATCCGCATGATGGATGGCCCGCTGTTTGTCGGCGAGGACTACGAGATCGAGCGCGAAATCGTCGCCCTCAGCGGCAGCCGGCGGACAGAATCCTACTGGACGCGGACGTCAGTCTACCGGCCAGGCGGATCGAAGGTCATAGCCAGCATGCTGCTGAACCAGGCAACGCTGAAGGATTCCTACGCGCCCTATGCCGAGGAACTCGCGACGCTTTATCCCGCCTGAAGGCCGCACCTGCCGAAAGCCAATTGCGAAACAAATTTCGCGGTTAGGCCTTCTTGGAGCAGGTGATTGCGCCAGAGGACGGTCAGGCGGGCATCGTTCCCGCCCTGGGTGGGGAAGTCGAAAGTCGCTTCCCGAGGCACAAGCAGTGCTTGCAGAACCAGTTAAGCCCCAACTTGCCGCAAATCTTGCCGCAGGTCGGGCTATTCCATTGAAATTCTGTGCCTAGCTGGTAGGCGCTCAGTCTCACCGACGACCAGACGAGTTAACGCGCATGGAAATGGGTCTTCCCCCCGCACAGGGTCTCTACGATCCCCGGAATGAGCACGATGCCTGTGGCGTCGGCTTCATCGCCAACGTGAAGGGCAAGAAGTCCAATGCCATCGTGGCGCAGGGCCTCCAGATCCTTGTGAACCTCGACCATCGCGGCGCCGTGGGCGCGGACCCCCTTCTGGGCGACGGCGCGGGTATTCTCATCCAGATTCCGGACAAGCTGTTCTGTGAATGGGCCCGAGAGGCTGGGGTCGAGCTGCCCCAGCCGGGGCACTACGCCGTTGCCATGTGCTTCCTGCCTCAGGATCAGGCGGCGCGCGAATTCGCGATGAACCAGTTCGCCAACTACCTCGCCAAGGCGAAGCAGAAGCTGCTCGGCTGGCGCGACGTGCCCACCAACACCAAGGGCATCGGCAAGGCGGTGATCGCCTCGATGCCGGTGATCAAGCAGGCCATCATCGCCAAGGGCTCACCCGCGATGACCCAGGATGCGTTCGAGAGGAAGCTGCTCGCCATCCGGAAGGAGACGCAGAACCCGCTGGCGGAGATCGCGAAGAAGAAAAACCTGCCGGGGCTTGCCGAGTTCTACATGCCGTCACTGTCGACGCGCACGATCGTCTACAAGGGCCTGCTACTCGCAGGCCAGGTCGGCACCTTTTACAAGGACCTTACTAACCCGCTGTGCGAGAGCGCGCTGGCGCTGGTCCACCAACGCTTCTCCACCAACACCTTCCCGAGCTGGAGGCTGGCGCACCCCTACCGCTTCATCGCGCACAATGGCGAGATCAACACGGTGCGCGGCAACGTGAACTGGATGTACGCCCGCCGGCGCTCGATGGAGAGCCCGCTGCTCGGGGCCGACCTCGATAAGATGTGGCCGCTGATCCCGCACGGACAGTCGGACACGGCCTGCCTCGATAACGCGCTGGAACTGCTCGTCGCCGGCGGCTATCCGCTGAGCCACGCCATGATGATGCTAATCCCCGAAGCATGGGCCGGGCATCAGGACATGGACCCGGCGCGCCGCGCCTTCTACGAATACCACGCAGCCCTGATGGAGCCGTGGGACGGTCCGGCCGCGATCGCCTTCACCGACGGCCGCCAGATCGGCGCGACGCTGGATCGCAATGGACTGCGCCCTGCCCGCTTCATCGTGACCGACGACGATCATGTCGTGCTGGCGTCGGAATCCGGCGTGCTGCCGATCCCCGACGAGAAGATCGTCCGGAAATGGCGCCTGCAGCCCGGCAAGATGCTTCTGATCGACCTCGAAGAAGGCCGCATTATCGAGGACGAGGAGGTGAAGGCCAGCATCGCGGGCAAGCACCCCTATGACGAGTGGCTGCACGAGATGCAGTTCAAGCTGACCGACCTTGCCGACCCGGAACAGGACCCGGACGCGGCGCCACTGCAGAACTCGAATGTCAGCCTGCTCGATCGCCAGCAGGCCTTCGGCTACACACAGGAAGACGTGCAGTTCTTCCTTGAGCCTATGGCGCAACTCGGCGACGATCCCATCGGCTCGATGGGCACGGACACGCCGATCGCCGTGCTGAGCCGCAAGCCGAAACTGCTCTATAACTACTTCAAGCAGAACTTCGCCCAGGTCACCAATCCGCCGATCGATCCGATCCGCGAGGAGCTGGTGATGTCGCTCGTCTCCATGATCGGACCGCGCCCGAACCTGCTCGGCCTTGCTGCTGGCACGCACAAGCGCCTGGAAGTCTCACAGCCTGTGCTGACGAACGCTGACCTCGACAAGATCCGCTCGATCTCGGAACTCGTGGACGGCGCATTCCGCACTGCCACGATCGACATCACCTGGGACGCCATCGAAGGCGCAGCCGGCCTCAAGGCAGCCATCGAACGCATCCGGCTGGAGGCGACCGAGCATGTGCTGCAGGACATCAACATCCTGATACTGTCGGATCGCGCCGTGTCGGCCGAGCGCATTCCCGTGCCTGCCCTGCTGGCGCTCTCGGCGGTGCACCACAAGCTGATCCGCCAGGGCTTGCGCATGCAGGTCGGGCTCGTCGTCGAGACAGGCGAGGCGCGCGAAGTGCACCACTTCTGCACGCTCGCAGGCTACGGAGCCGAGGCAGTCAACCCGTATCTCGCCTTCGAGACGCTCGAACAGATCCGCCAGCGCGAAGGCATCCAGCTCACCGCGAAGGAGGTGAAGAAGAACTACATCAAGGCCATCGGCAAAGGCATTCTGAAAGTGATGTCCAAGATGGGCATCTCCACCTACCAGTCCTACTGCGGCGCGCAGATCTTCGACGGCGTCGGCCTGTCGACCGAACTGATCCAGGAATACTTCACCGGCACGGCGACCACGATCGAGGGCGTCGGGCTCAACGAGATCGGCGAAGAAGCCGTGAAACGTCATGCCGCAGCCTTCGGGGATGATCCCGTCTACAGGGACCTGCTCGATGTCGGCGGCGACTATGCCTACCGCATCCGCGGCGAGGATCACGCGTGGACCCCGGACTCCGTCGCCAAGCTTCAGCACGCCGTGCGCGGCAATGTGTCTGAAGATTACAAGGCCTTCGCGCAGTCTATCAACGAACAGAACGAGCGCCTGCTGACCATCCGCGGCCTTATGCAGCTTAAGTTCGTGGACAAGGAAATCCCGATCGATCAGGTCGAACCCGCGGCCGACATCGTGAAGCGTTTCGCCACCGGCGCGATGAGCTTCGGCTCGATCAGCCGCGAGGCGCACACAACGCTCGCGATCGCGATGAACCGCATCGGCGGCCGATCCAACACGGGCGAAGGCGGCGAAGAGCCGGACCGTTTCGTGCGAATGAAGAACGGCGACTCGATGCGCTCGGCCATCAAGCAGGTCGCATCAGGGCGCTTCGGCGTCACGACCGAATACCTCGTCAATGCCGACGATATCCAGATCAAGATGGCGCAGGGCGCCAAGCCCGGCGAAGGCGGACAGCTGCCGGGGCACAAGGTCGACAAGAACATCGCCAAGGTGCGCCACTCCACGCCCGGAGTTGGCCTCATCTCGCCGCCGCCCCACCACGACATCTATTCGATCGAAGATCTTGCGCAGCTGATCCACGACCTCAAGAACGTGAACCCCGTCGCGCGCATCTCCGTGAAGCTGGTGTCAGAGGTTGGCGTCGGCACAGTCGCGGCAGGCGTCTCTAAGGCGCGCGCTGACCATGTGACGATATCAGGCTATGAGGGCGGCACAGGCGCCTCGCCGCTCACCTCGCTGACGCATGCCGGCAGCCCGTGGGAGATCGGCCTCGCCGAAACGCAACAGACCCTCGTACTCAATGAACTCCGCGGACGCATCGCCGTGCAGGTCGACGGCGGCCTGCGCACAGGTCGCGACGTGGCGATCGGCGCGCTCCTCGGCGCGGACGAGTTCGGCTTCTCGACGGCCCCGCTGATCGCGGCCGGCTGCATCATGATGCGCAAGTGCCACCTCAATACCTGCCCCGTCGGCGTCGCCACTCAGGACCCCGTGCTGCGCGCCCGCTTCACCGGCGCACCAGAGCACGTAATCAACTACTTCTTCTTCGTCGCAGAAGAAGTCCGCCACATCATGGCCAAGCTCGGCTTCCGCAAGTTCGAGGAGATGGTCGGCCGGGTAGATCTGATCGACATGCGCCATGCGCTCGACCACTGGAAAGCCAAGGGCGTGGATCTTTCGAAGATCCTTTACCAACCGCCCGCCAAGGCCGGCGTCGCCGTCAAACACGCCTCGACACAGGACCACGGCCTCGACGGCGCACTGGACCACAAGTTGATCAAAGCCGCCCAGCCTGCGCTCGGGAAGACGCCCAAGCCGGTCCAGATCACCGAGACGATCAACAATGTGAACCGCACCGTCGGCGCGATGCTTTCCGGCGAAGTTGCGCGGAAGTTCGGCCACGCCGGCCTGCCTGAGGACACGATCCAGATCGCGCTCGCGGGCACGGCGGGCCAGAGCTTCGGCGCCTTCCTCGCACGCGGCGTCACGCTGAACCTTGTGGGCGATGCAAACGACTATGTTGGTAAGGGCCTCTCCGGCGGCCGCGTCGTTGTGCGCCAGCCGGACAGCGCGAAACGCGAGCCGACGGAGAACATCATCGTCGGCAACACAGTCCTCTACGGCGCCATCGCGGGCGAGGCCTACTTCGAAGGCGTCGCGGGCGAACGTTTCGCCGTACGCAACTCGGGCGCGGTCGCCGTCGTCGAAGGCTGCGGCGACCATGGCTGCGAGTACATGACAGGCGGCGTGGTCGTGGTCCTAGGCGACACCGGACGCAACTTCGCGGCCGGCATGTCGGGCGGCGTTGCCTATGTCTACGACCCGAAGAAGAGCTTCGTAAGCCGGTGCAATCCGTCGATGGTGAAGCTGGAAACGGTGAAACCTGCGGAGGGCGGTCCCGACGCTGACGCGCCGCTGCAACGTGCGCCGTCAGCCGAAAGCAGCGGCATGGGGGACATGCTGGCCTTCGACGCCGAACGCCTCCGTATCGTCGTCGAGCGCCACCTCCTGCACACCGGCAGCGCCCGCGCCCGCGAGCTGCTGGACAATTGGGACGTCGCGCTGGGCAATTTCGTGAAGGTCATGCCGATCGACTATGCCCGCGCGCTGGCGGACATGAAGGCGGCAAGCCAGGCCACAGTGGCGGCAGAGTAAAGTCAGGGGAGCATCATCATGGGCAAGCCCACAGGCTTCCTCGAATACGAGAAGAAAGAACGCGCCTACGAAAAGCCGGAGGCGCGCAAGAAGAACTACGCGGAATTCCTGAAGCGCATGGACAATGCGGAGATCCGCATCCAGGCCGCGCGCTGCATGGATTGCGGGATTCCGTTCTGCCAAGGCACAGGCTCAGTCGCGCCGGGCACACCAGGCTGCCCGGTCAACAACCAGATCCCCGACTGGAACAATCTCGTCCTGCGCGATCACTGGAAAACCGCGCTCGAGAACCTGCACTCCACCAACAACTTCCCCGAGTTCACCGGTCGCGTCTGCCCGGCCCCGTGCGAAGCATCGTGCGTCCTGAACATCAACGAGAACCCCGTCTCGATCAAAACCATCGAGTGCGAGATCATCGATCGTGGTTGGGATGAAGGCTGGATCAAGCCCCAGTCCGCACCGCGTGGATCAGGCAAACGCGTCGCGGTCGTCGGCTCCGGCCCTGCCGGTCTGGCATGCGCCCAACAGCTCGCGCGAGCGGGACATTCCCCAACCGTGTTCGAAAAATCGGACCGCATCGGCGGCCTGCTCCGCTATGGCATCCCCGACTTCAAGATGGAGAAGAAACACATCGACCTACGCATGCGCCAGATGGAGGGCGAAGGCGTCATCTTCCGCCCGCGCATGCACGTCGGCATCGACGTGTCGGTGCAGCGTCTGCTGGACGACTACCAGGTCATCGTGCTGGCCGGCGGCGCCGAGAAGCCCCGCGACCTGCCCGTCCCCGGTCGCGAACTCGACGGCGTTCACTACGCGATGGATTTCCTCACGCAGCAGAACAAGCGCGTGGCCGGCGATGACGAGAACACCGCGGCGCCCGGCGGCACGATCACGGCGACAGGCAAGCACGTCATTGTCATCGGCGGCGGCGACACCGGATCAGACTGCATCGGGACATCGAACCGCCACGGCGCAGCCAGCGTCACGCAGCTGGAAATCATGCCCCGCCCGCCTGCTCACGAGAACAAGGCTCTGACATGGCCCGACTGGCCGCTGAAGCTGCGCACCTCCTCAAGCCACGAGGAAGGCGCCGAGCGCGACTGGTCGGTCATCACCAAGCGCGCCATCGGCGACGGCGGCACGGTGAAGGCCCTCGTCTGCGCCCGCGTCGAATGGGTGAAGGGCGCCCGCGGCATGGAGATGCAGGAAGTCGCCGGCTCCGAATTCGAGTTGAAAGCTGACCTCGTCCTGCTCGCCATGGGTTTCACCGGCCCCATCGCGCCCGGCCTGCTCGACCAGTCGAAAGCCGTGCTCGACCCGCGCGGCAACGTCGCCGCCAGCACCGACGACTACAAGACCAGCGCCGACCGCATCTTCGCCTGCGGCGACATGCGGCGCGGACAATCGCTGGTCGTGTGGGCGATCCGCGAGGGCCGCCAGTGTGCACGGTCCGTCGACGAGTATCTGATGGGCGTCAGCAACCTGCCTCGCTAGGAGAAAGGCCGCTTTATTCCGGCGTTCCGCTAGGTGAGATGGGCGTCGATTTGACGTTCGCTCGCGCCGGCTCCAGTTTGCCTCGAACTTCATGCGAGGCTAACTGATGAAATCGCCCATCTGCGAGATGCTCGGCATCGACTTCCCGCTGCTCGCCTTCAGCCACTGCCGCGATGTGGTTGCGGCCGTCTCGCGCGCTGGCGGCATGGGCGTGTTCGGCGCGGTCAACCTGCCGCCAGCTCGTCTGCGCGACGAACTCACATGGATCGATGGGCATTGCGGCGGCAAGCCCTACGGCGTGGACCTGATCGTGCCCAACTCCATGGAGGGTAAGACCGAAGCATTCAGCGGCGAGGCGCTTCTTGCTGCCGTGCCGCAAGCGCACAAGGATTTCGCGAGCGGGATCCTCACGTCTCACGGCGTCGAGCCCGGCAATCTGGACGATGATCGCAAGCGCAGCGTCGGATTTGCCCGCAACATGCGCGCCGACGGCGCCGCCAGCGCGCTCGAGGTCGCGTTCCAGTTTCCGATCCGCCTGATCGCAAACGCGCTGGGCGTGCCGCCGCGCGAGATGCTGGAGATGGGCAAGCGCCACGGCGTACCTGTCGCCGCCCTCGTCGGCGCCAAGGAGCATGCCGTCGCGCAGGTGCAGGCCGGCGTCGATATCCTCGTGGTCGCCGGCGGCGAAGCAGGCGGCCATTGCGGCGAGGTCTCCACCATGGTGCTGATCCCGGAAGTGCACCGCGCCGTGCAGGCGATGGGCGCGACAACGCCCATCCTCGCCGCCGGCGGCATAACCACGGGAACACAGATGGCCGCCGCCATGTCGATGGGCGCAGCCGGCGCATGGTGCGGCTCTGTCTGGCTTACCACGACGGAGGCCGAGACCAGCGAAACCATCAAGCAGAAGATGCTTGCCGCCACATCGCGCGATACCGTCCGCTCGCGCTCGCGCACGGGAAAGCCATCGCGCCAGCTCCGCTCACCCTGGACCGATGCGTGGGAACGCGAAGACGCCCCCTCGCCGCTTGGCATGCCGCTCCAGAGCTTCGTTTCAGAGCCCGCCCTTCGGCGGGTCAACGCCCTCGCCGAGACGGGCCACGAAGGCGCGAAACAGCTGGCAACCTACTGGGTCGGCCAGGGCGTCGGCCTGATGAACCAGTCGATGTCCTGCGGCCAGGTCGTCCAGCAGTTCCGAGAGGAGTTTCTCGAAGCGCGCGAACGGCTGATCGCGCTGCTGGACGAGGGCTGAACCCGGGGATTTGCGCTCAGGCGCGACCTCCCCTATATGCCGCGCCTTGGTCCGGTGTGCGTTGCGCCACCCCCATGAAGGACGACGCAGATGCTCCGCATCCAGGAACTCAAGCTGCCGCTCGATCACCCCGAGCCCGCGCTGAGACAGGCGATCCTCAAGCGCCTTGGCGTCTCCGATCAGAACCTCGTCTCATTCACCGTGTTCAAGCGCGCCTACGACGCCCGCAAGACCTCAGCGATCCAGCTCATCTACACGATCGACGCCGACGTGAAGGACGAGCCTTCCGTCCTCAAGCGTCTTTCCAGGGACAAGCAGATCGTCCCCACGCCGGACCTCGATTATCGCCCGCCGCTACAGGCGCAATCAGGCGCAAAACGCCCTGTCGTCGTCGGCATGGGCCCATGCGGTCTCTTCGCAGGCCTTTTGCTCGCGGAAATGGGATTCAACCCGATCATCCTCGAACGCGGAAAGATCGTCCGCGAGCGCACCGTCGATACGTTCAAGTTCTGGCGCAAGGGCGTACTTAACCCCGGCTCGAACGCCCAGTTCGGCGAAGGCGGCGCAGGCACATTCTCCGACGGCAAGCTCTACTCGCAGATCAAGGACCCGCGCCATCTCGGTCGCAAGGTCCTGACCGAGTTCGTCGAAGCCGGCGCGCCGGACGAGATTCTCTATGTCTCCAAGCCGCACATCGGCACCTTCCGCCTCGTCTCGATGATCGAGCACATGCGCGGCAAGATCGAAAGGCTCGGCGGCGAGATCCGGTTCGAACATCAGGTGACCGACATCCTCCTACACGAGCGCCACGGCGAGAAACAAGTCGCCGCCGTCGTGCTCGCAAACGGCGAAGCGATCGAGACCGACCATCTCGTCATGGCTCTCGGCCACTCCGCCCGCGACACGTTTGAGATGCTTCACGGGCGCGGCGTCTTCTTCGAGGCGAAGCCTTTCTCGATCGGCGTCCGGATCGAGCATCCGCAATCCATCATCGACTGCGCACGCTTCGGCCCCAGCGCCGGCCACCCGATCCTCGGCGCCGCCGATTACAAGCTTGCCCACCATGCCAGCAATGGCCGCAGCGTCTATTCCTTCTGCATGTGTCCCGGCGGAACGGTCGTGGCGGCGGCCTCCGAGGACGGACGCCTCGTCACCAACGGCATGAGCCAGTATTCGCGACACGAACGCAACGCCAATGCTGGCATCGTTGTCGGCGTCACACCGGAAGACTTCCCTGAAGACGCCCGCGCCAATCCGCTGGCCGGGATCGCCTTCCAGCGCCACTGGGAGGAAAAGGCCTACGTCGCCGGCGGCGCATCGTGGTTCGCCCCCTGCCAGCTCGTCGGCGACTTCCTGAAGAACCAGCCGTCCACAGCGCTTGGCTCGGTGATCCCATCCTACAAGCCCGGCGTCACGCCGACCGACCTCAACCTCTGCCTGCCGGAATATGCGACAACTGCCATGCGCGAGGCGCTTCAGGCTTTCGGTCGCCAGATACAGGGCTTCTCGATGGATGAAGCCGTCATGACCGGCGTTGAAACGCGCACATCCAGCCCCGTACGAATGACACGCGGGGCAGACTTCCAGTCATTGAATGTGAAGGGGCTGTACCCCTCGGGCGAGGGCGCAGGCTATGCGGGCGGGATTCTCTCCGCCGCCGTCGATGGCATCAAGGTGGCGGAAGCGCTGGCTCTGGCGACTGTGGGACGCGAGGCGGCCTGACGCACACACGCCAGCGGGCATGTCTGCCAACTGACGCAATGCGCTACACGAGAGCCGAAGGCCTACTCGTCGTTTCTGTTTCGCAGCATGATCACGGCCGCGACCACGGCCCCCACCGCCGCGCCGATTGCCAGCGTCCGCAGCGGATGCTCGCGCACTTCGCGAACGACGAATTTCGCAGCCTTCCGGCCGCCCTTCGCTGCGCCTTCGGCGAATTCGCCAGCGAATTCCTGTGCGCCGCCGAGGGCGCGCTTCGCACGTTCCGTAAGTTCCGACATATCGCCCGCCACTCTTCCGGCCAGGTCCTCGACCGAGTTCCTGTAATCTGATTCCGTCCGACGTCCTGCCATTTCAGTTCTCCACTTCCGACCCGAAACGCTCCGGGTACTGAATTGGTTCCATCGATCTGGCGTCCACCGAGGAGTTAAGAATAACCTCAAGCCATGCCCACTGCCCAGCAGCAACTGGACGGCTTTCTGAAAAAGTATTCGCCCGAGATGGAAAAACTCGGGCGCGCCGCGATCGCGCACCTCAGGAAACGCCTGCCGGGTGCATTCTGTCTGGTCTACGACAATTACAATGCCCTTGCCGTCGGCTTCGGGCCAGAGGCGAAGGCCTCGACACTGCCAATCTCGATCGCGCTTTACCCGCGTTGGGCGACCTTGTTCCTGATGTTCGGCGCCACGCTGGACGACCCGGAAGGCCTGCTCGAAGGCAAGGGGCCGCGTATCCGTTCGGTGCGTCTGGACGGGCTGGGCATGCTGAAGTCCGAGGCGATTGATGCGCTTGTCGCTGCGGCCGTCGTACAGGCCGGATGGAAGCTGGACCCCAAGGCCGAGGGCGAGTTGATCATGCAGTCGGTCTCCGCGAAGCAGCGCCCTCGTCGGCCCTGAACACTGCGCCGCGTAAGACGCCGTCGCCCGTCGACACGCATAACCTCAGGGTTATCATCACTATATGGCTATGGATGGGCCGCGATGACGCCGACACAACGCCTCGACGCCACCTTTGCCGCGCTGGCTGATCCCACGCGCCGCGCAATCCTTGCGCGCCTTGCACGAGGCGAGGCGTCGGTTGCTGAACTCACCGAACCCTTCGCGATGAGCCAGCCGGCGATTTCCAAGCACCTCAAGGTTCTCGAGAATGCCGGTCTAATAATCACCACGGAGTCAGGCCAGCGCCGGCCCCGCAGGATCGAAACAGCGCCGCTGGCCGAGGCCAATGCCTGGCTCGAAAGCTATCGCCTGCTCTGGGAGCGCCGGTACAGCGCCCTCGACGAACTGCTCGGCCACATGAAGGCCGCCCCACCGAAATCGAAACGCAAGGGCCAGTAATCCGGCGACGACAGACTTAAGAAAGGAAACGCCCTGGTGAGGACGCTGGAAAAGGAAAAGGTCTCGCTGCCAAGCGACACCGAGGTACGTGTCACGCGTGACTTCGCTACGCCCCGACAGCTGGTATGGGACGCCCACACCAAACCCGAACTGGTCAGGCGCTGGATGCTAGGCCCGCCAGGCTGGTCGATGCTCGTGTGCGAGATGGATGTCCGGCCGGGCGGCAAGTATCGCTGGCGCTGGCGGTCGGAGGACGAGGGAAAGGAGTTCGGCTTCTTCGGCGAATCCCACGAAGTCGACGCCCCGGCCCGCATGATCCACGAGGAAAACTACGACCACGGCGACATCGGCGTCGCGATGGACACCAGCAATCCGGCGATCATCCGCACCTCCTTCAGCGAAAAGGCCGGCGTTACCTCACTGGAAATGGTGATGAAATTCGCCAGCAAGGAAATCCGCGACGCCGCCGCCTCCACAGGCATGACCGACGGCATGGAAATGGGCTACGAGCGGCTCGACATGCTCCTTGGCGGCGAGGCGAGCAACTGAACCGGCCGCCTCGACAGAATGTTAAGGCGCGTGGCTTAATGTTTACAGTCCATTGTCGCCCGCCGGCTGGCCCGGCGGGCGCAAGCCCGGGAACAACATGACGGCCTACGCACTCCTTACGCCTGGCGACCCCGCACCGTCCGTCATGCAGCGCAATTCGAGCGGCGAGCGCTATAACCTTGATCTTGCTGCGGGTCGCTCGCTGGCGTTGTGCTTCTTCCGCGCCAGCACCACGCCCCACGCCGCCGCCGTCCTCGCCGCCGTGAAGCAGCGCCGCGACCTCTTCAACGACTCCCACGCCGCATTCTTTGGCGTCACGACCGACCGCGAGGACGAGGCGCAGAAGCGTCTCACAACGATCGTGCCGGGCTATCGCTTCTTCTGGGACTACGACAACAAGATCGCCCGCGCCTACGGCGTCGCGCCGTTCGACGGCAGCAAGGGCATCTATTTCGGCAAGTGGGTGATCATCAACCCGATGATGCGCGTAACCGCCGTTATCCCCTTCCGCGAAGACAAAGGCGACATCGCCGAAGCGCTGGATCATCTCGCCAGAATTCCTCGCGCCGGCCGCATCGCCGGCATGGATACCCACGCGCCAGTGATCGTCCTCGACAACGTCTTCGATCAGGACACATGCCAGCAACTCATTGCCGGCTTCGAGTCTGAGGGCCGCGACCTCTCCGGCGTGATGCGCGAAATCGATGGCCGCACCCGTCTGGTCCTCGACGACGCGCAGAAGCGACGGCGCGACTATCTCCTCACGGACGAAACCGAGCGCAAGACCATCACCGCGCACATCCGTCGCCGCATCGTTCCGGAGATCGCGAAGATCCATCAGTTCGCAGTGACGCGCATCGAGCGCTACCTCGTTGCCTGCTACGCCGCAGAGGATGAAGCGCATTTCCGTCCCCATCGCGACAACACAACAAAAGGCACGGCGCACCGGCGCTTCGCGGTTTCGATCAACCTCAGCGAGGAATTCGACGGCGGCGAAGTTGTGTTTCCAGAGTACGGCGCCCGCGGCTTCCGTCCGTCGGCAGGCGGCGCGGTCATCTTCTCATGCTCGCTCCTCCACGCCGTGACGCAGGTCACACGCGGACGGCGCTACGCCTTCCTGCCCTTCCTCTACGACGACGCGGCGGCGCAAATTCGCGAGCAGAACAAGCAGTTCGTCGAGGACGCCTAGGCCGACGCCTGCTCCAGGCGCGCCCGCGCCTTCTCCGCGCCGATCAGCAGCAGCATGCGATCCATCTCGGGCCCATGCTCCTGATCCGTCAGCACGCGGCGCAGCGGCTGGAACAGGCCCTTGCCCTTGCGGCCCGTCTTGGCCTTCACAGCGTCAACCCACGTTTTCCACGTCCCGAGCGTCACGTCGCCGGCTGGAAACAGTGTCGCCGCCTCACCGACAAACGCCTTGTCATCGGCGTCGAGATCGGGGCCCGTCAGCCCGCCGCCGTAGACGACGGCCAACCACAGCGCAGCATCCGGCACGCCCTTCAGGTTGCCGCGCACCACATCCCAGAAATCAGGCGTCGCCTGATCCCCATAGGCCAGCACCGACAGCCGCGGCTTCACCATCCCGAAGCTCATCGCATGCACGATCTGCGCGTTCAGCCCGTTGAGTTCGCTCTCGTCGAAGCGCGCCGGCGCGCGGCCCATCTTCGCGAACGAAAACTCCAGCGCCAGTTGCTGCAGGCTTTCGCGCGCCTCCACCGGATCGGACGTGCCGATCTTCGACAACAGCGACAGCAACGCCAGCGGCTCATACCCCTCATTGCGCAACTGCTCGGCCGACAGCGAGCCTAGCCGCTTCGACAGCCCCTGCCCGTCCGCGCCGATCAGCAGCGGCATGTGCGCCATCTCCGGCGGCTTCGCGCCGAGCGCGAGAAAGATCTCGATCTGCGCGCCCGAATTAGTGACGTGATCCTCGCCGCGGATGACGTGAGTGATCTCCGCATCGATATCGTCGACCACGGACGGCATGGTGTAGAGAAACGAACCATCCTCGCGGATCAGCACCGGGTCCGACACGGAGGACGTATCGATCGACTGTTGCCCACGCACGAGATCATTCCACTCCGCACGCCCGCCCGACAGCTTGAAGCGCCAGTGCGGTTTCCGCCCCTCGGCTTCCAGCGCCTTGCGTTGCTCGTCCGTCAGCTCCAGCGAGGCGCGGTCATACACCGGTGGCTTGCCGCGGCTCATCGCGATCTTCTTGCGGCGCTCAAGCTCGTCCGCCGATTCATAGCAGGGATAGAGCAGGCCCTTGGCCTTAAGCTCTTCCGCCGCCGCCGCGTAGCGCTCGAATTTTTCCGATTGCTTGAACGTCTCGTCCCACGTCATCCCCAGCCAGGTGAGATCATGCCGGATGCCGTCCTCATTCTCCTTGGTGGACCGCTCCAGGTCCGTGTCGTCGATGCGCAGCACGAACGTCCCGCCCTGGCCCTTCGCGAAGAGCCAGTTCACCAGCGCTGTTCGGATGTTACCGACGTGCAGCTTGCCCGTGGGCGAAGGCGCAAAGCGGACTTTGACGGTCATGTGTGGCGTTTCCGGGTTGCGGAGGGAGTGGCCGATGCATGTACCCATCCGGCCCGGCTTGGCAAGCTGACGCGGCTATTCGGGCTCCCCGCCAACAGCGGAAGCATACGGCCCAACGCAAACGGGCCCGCCGTCGCCGGCAGGCCCGCTGATGCACGTCACATCGTCTCGCCTAGTGGGGCAGCTGGGCCTCGCCGGGCTTCGTGCCGCCCGGTCCCAGCTGGGCGCGATAGGCGGCCTCTTCGGCCTCGCTCCACTGGATCGGCGTCAGCGGCCGCGTCAGCGCCCGCGCCAGCACCTGCTCGATTGTCGCGACCGGCACGATGGTGAGGCCGGACTTCACGTTCTCGGGCAGGTCGACGAGATCTTTCTCGTTCTCCTCCGGGATCAGCACCGTCTTGATGCCGCCACGCAGGGCCGCGAGCAGTTTCTCCTTCAGTCCGCCAATCGGCAGAACCCGGCCGCGCAGCGTGATCTCGCCCGTCATGGCGATATCCTTGCGGATCGGATTGCCGGTCAGCAGGGACGCAATCGCAGTCGTCATGGCGATACCCGCCGACGGGCCATCCTTGGGCGTCGCGCCGTCGGGCACGTGCACGTGGATGTCCGTGTTGTCGAACACAGGCGGGCGGATACCCATCTGCACCGAGCGCGAACGAACGAGAGACTGCGCCGCCGAGATCGACTCCTTCATCACGTCGCGCAGGCTGCCGGTGACCGTCATGCGGCCGCGTCCGGGCATCTGCACGGCTTCGATGGTGAGCAGGTCACCGCCGACTTCCGTCCACGCCAGGCCCGTCACGACGCCAACCTGATCCTCGCGATCCGCAACGCCGTAGCGGTACTTCCGCACGCCGGCGAACGTGCTGAGGTTCTCGGCCGTTACGGTAACCGTCGTGGCCTTCTTCAGCTCAATGTCACGAACCGCCTTGCGGGCGAGGCGCGCCATCTCACGCTCCAACGAACGCACGCCGCTCTCGCGGGTGTAGTAGCGGATAAGGTCGCGGATCGCGCCTTCTTCCACAACCAGTTCGCCTTCCTTGACGAGGTGGTTCTCGATCGTCTTCGGCAGAAGGTGCCGCTTGGCGATTTCGACCTTCTCGTCTTCCGTGTAGCCTTCAAGACGGATGATCTCCATCCGGTCAAGAAGCGGCTGAGGCATGTTCAGGGAATTGGCCGTCGTGATGAACATCGTATCCGAAAGGTCGTAGTCGACTTCCAGATAGTGGTCGTTGAACGTCACGTTCTGCTCAGGGTCGAGGACCTCAAGGAGCGCCGATGACGGATCGCCGCGATAGTCCTGGCCGAGCTTGTCGATCTCGTCGAGCAGGAACAGCGGGTTGCCGCTTTTGGCCTTCTTCATCGACTGGATGATGCGGCCCGGCATGGAGCCGATATAGGTCCGGCGGTGACCGCGGATCTCGGCCTCGTCACGCACGCCGCCGAGCGACACACGAACGAAGTCGCGGCCGGTCGCCTTCGCGATAGACTTGCCAAGCGAGGTCTTGCCGACGCCCGGAGGTCCAACGAGGCAGAGGATGGGTCCACGAACCTTGTCGCCCCGCGCCTGAACGGCGAGGTGCTCGAGGATGCGTTCCTTGACCTTCTCGAGGCCGTAGTGGTCGGCGTCGAGAATGTCCTGCGCCACCTGGAGATCGCGCACGACTTCCTTCTTGCGGCCCCAGGGCAGCGAGACCATCCAGTCGAGATAGTTGCGCACGACCGTGGACTCCGCCGACATCGGCGACATCTGACGCAGCTTCTTCACCTCGGCCTCTGCCTTGGCGCGCGCTTCATCGGACATAGGCGTCTTGGCGATCTTCTCTTCCAGCTCGCCGATCTCGTCGCGCTCGCCGCCGCCACTGTCGCCATCACCCAGCTCACGCTGGATCGCCTTCATCTGCTCGTTGAGATAGTACTCGCGCTGCGTCTTCTCCATCTGCCGCTTCACGCGGTTGCGGATCTTCCGCTCCATCTGGAGCATGCCGATTTCACCCTCCATGAGTGAAAAGACCTTCTCAAGGCGCTCGGTGACGTCGATGAGTTCGAGCAGCTGCTCCTTGTCCTCGAGCTTGATCGACAGCTGCGCGGCGACAGCATCTGCCAGGTGGCCGGGGTCGGTGATCGCACTGACGGTGCCAACGGTCTCGGACGGGATCTTGCGGTTGAGTTTCACATAGCCATCGAACTGCTCGATGACGGCGCGCATCAGTGCGGCGGACTCTTCCGAGTCAGCCTTCTTCTCGTCGAGGCGCGAGAACTCGGCGGCGTAATAGTCGCCCTTGTCGATCAGCTTCTCGAGCCGCGCGCGGTGCTTGCCCTCGACCAGCACCTTCACCGTGCCGTCCGGCAGCTTCAGCAGCTGCAGGATCGTGGCGACAACGCCGACATTGTAGAGATCTTCTTCGGCCGGGTCGTCGACGCCGGCTTCCTTCTGCGCGACGAGCAGGATTTCGCCGCCGCCTTTCTCGACTTCTTCAAGCGCTCGGACGGACTTGTCGCGTCCCACAAAGAGTGGGGCCACCATGCGCGGGAACACGACAATGTCGCGCAGGGGCAGGACGGGGAGGATCGTAGCCATGATACATTTCTCCTTACTTCGCCGCGGGCGCCTTCATGGAAGCGCGCCTGCGTGAGGAAGGCCGGGCCATGCAAGAAAAGATCGGACCGGACATTCACTTGAGGAACAAAGTGGCCCGTCAGGGCTCACTGTTCAACCCACGCATGTGACGCATGATATTGCACAGTTATTTGGCACGCAGGCGTCGATATACGCTGCGCAGGGCCCGGGTTCCCATTCCGGGCGGGCCAATCGAATCGTTGCGATAGAGCAGTGAGCCGGCGACGCCTACGAAGCCGTCGCCGTCGCCTGGCCGTCGGAACCGTGCACGTAGAGCGGCCGAGCACGACCTTCCACGACTTCGGCGTTGATAGCCACTTCCTCGACGCCGCGCAGGTTGGGCAGCTCGAACATGGTGTCGAGCAGGATGCCCTCCATGATCGAACGAAGGCCCCGCGCGCCGGTCTTCCGCTGGATGGCGCGGCGCGCCACGGCGGAGAGAGCGTCGTCGGTGAAAGTCAGCGTCACATTCTCCATCTCGAACAGGCGCTGGTACTGCTTCAGCAGCGCGTTCTTCGGCTCGGTGAGGATCTGGATGAGCGCCGGCTCGTCCAGGTCTTCCAGCGTCGCGATGACCGGCAGGCGACCGATGAATTCCGGGATCAGGCCGAACTTCACCAGATCTTCCGGTTCGCACTCTTCGAGGATCTTGCCCGTGCGGCGATCTTCCGGCGCGATTACGTTGGCGCCGAAGCCGATCGACGTGCCGCGGCCGCGGTCCGAGATGACCTTGTCCAGACCAGAGAAGGCGCCGCCGCAGATGAACAGCATGTTCGTCGTGTCGACCTGCAGGAACTCCTGCTGCGGATGCTTGCGGCCGCCCTGCGGCGGAACGGATGCAACCGTGCCTTCCATGATCTTCAGCAAGGCCTGCTGCACGCCCTCGCCCGACACGTCGCGGGTGATCGAGGGATTGTCGGATTTGCGCGAAATCTTGTCGATCTCGTCGATGTAGACGATGCCGCGCTGCGCACGCTCGACGTTGTAGTCGGAAGCCTGCAGCAGCTTCAGGATGATGTTCTCGACGTCTTCACCGACATAACCGGCTTCGGTCAGCGTCGTGGCGTCGGCCATCGTGAACGGAACGTCGATGATACGCGCAAGCGTCTGCGCCAGCAGCGTCTTGCCGCAACCCGTGGGGCCGATCAGCAGGATGTTCGACTTCGCCAGTTCGACGTCGGAATTCTTGGCGGCGTGGTTGAGGCGCTTGTAGTGGTTATGCACGGCCACCGAGAGCACGCGCTTCGCCTTGGCCTGCCCGATGACATAGTCGTCCAGCACGTCGCAGATCTCGCGCGGCGTCGGCACGCCGTCGCGCGACTTCACGAGGGCCGTCTTCGACTCCTCGCGGATGATGTCCATGCAGAGTTCGACGCATTCATCACAGATGAAGACGGTCGGTCCCGCGATAAGCTTTTTCACTTCGTGCTGCGATTTTCCGCAAAACGAGCAGTACAGCGTGTTCTTGCTGTCGCCTGAAGCGCTCTTGTTCATAGACACCTCGGATCCGCCCCGAACACGTGTCCGAAAGCGTCAATGCTGCACGTTCAAGCCCCGAATCTTATATTTCAATCGTTTCAGATAGGTTCAAGGCACCCTATCGGATCATAGCAAGCAAGGCGCCGCAAGGAGACACAGTCAGCGCCGGCGGGCCGAATCTGCTGAAAAACAACGCTTAATCCGCCGGGGCAGCGCGTTTTTCGTAGACTTTATCCACGATTCCAAAGGCCTGAGCCTCGCTCGCGGTCATGAAACTATCCCGGTCCAGGGTCTTTTCGACGACCTCATAGGGCTGCCCGGTGTGCTTGACGTAGATCTCGTTGAGCCGCTTTTTGGTGGCCAGGATGTCCATGGCGTGCCGTTCGATGTCCGAGGCGACGCCACGGAACCCTCCCGAGGGCTGGTGCAGCAGGATGCGTGAATTGGGGGTTGCGAAGCGCATGCCCTTCTCGCCCGCCGTCATCAGCAGCGCGCCCATCGACGCGGCCATGCCGATGCAGGCCGTGGAAACGGGGCTGCGGATGTATTGCATGGTGTCATAGATCGCGAGGCCGGAGTGCACATACCCGCCCGGCGAGTTGATATACATGGCGATTTCCTTCTTGGGGTTCTCCGACTCCAGGAAGAGAAGCTGCGCAGTGATCAGGCTGGCGAGGCCATCATCGATCGGTCCCGTAACGAAAACGATCCGGTCCTTCAGCAGGCGCGAGAAGATGTCATAGGCGCGCTCGCCACGGCTGGATTGCTCCACGACCATGGGGACGAGATTCATCGCCATCGGGGGGGTGAAATCGTCCATTGCGAGGGTTCTTTCTAAGGCAGCCCCACAAGCCGGGGCCGGTGAGACTCAAATCACGGATTGGACTAACAATATCCGAACGCGGATGCCCGGGCGCAAGTCCCCCCACCCCCGTCCACAGCAATTCGTCAGTTAAACCAGGTATTGATAGCTGGATCGAAGAAAATGGGGGCGACTACTCGTCCCCGATTTCCTTCATCAGCACTTCGCGGCTAACCGCCTTGTCCGTCACGGTCGCCTTTTCGAGGATGTGGTCGACAACCTTCTCCTCGTAAATCGGCGCACGCAGCTGGGCCATCGCGTTCTGGTTCTTGGTGTAGAACTCGATCACCTGCTTCTCCTGTCCCGGATAGCGCGAGGCTTCCTGACGCAGGGCGCGGACCAGCTCTTCATTGGTGATCTGCACGTCGGCGCGGCGGCCGATCTCGGCGAGCACCAGGCCAAGGCGCACGCGGCGCTCGGCGATCTTCTGGTATTCGGCGCGCAGATCCTCGTCCGACTTGCTCTTGTCCTCTTCAGACAGGCGGTCCGCCTTCTTCTCGGCTTCGAACTGCGACCAGATCTGCTCGAACTCGGCCTTCACCATCAGCGGCGGCAGGTCGAAGGAATGGCGCTCGTCCAGCGCATCGAGAAGCACGCGCTTCACCTGCTGGCGCGTCGCAAAGCCCAGCTCGCCCGAAATCTGCGCCTTGATCGCGTCCTTCAGTGCGTCGAGCCCTTCGAGGCCCAGCGTCTTGGCGAACTCATCATTGATCTCGACGTCCTTGGGACCCTTCACTTCGTGAACCTTCACCTCGAAGAGCGCGTCTTTGCCCTTCAGGTTCTCGGCCTGGTACTCGTCCGGGAACTTGACGTTGACCTTCACATCCTCGCCGGCCGACGCGCCGATCAGCTGCTCCTCGAAGCCCGGAATGAACCGGCCCGAACCCAGCACCAGCGTATGGCCCTCGGCGGCGCCGCCATCGAACTTCTCGCCGTCGATCGAACCGACAAAGTCGATCACGACCGCGTCACCGTTCTCGGCCTTGCCCTCTTTGGTCTCGTAGGCCTTGTTGTTGTCAGCCAGCCGCTGCAGCGACTCCTGAACTTCCTCTTCCGGAATCTCTGCAACCATCCGCTCGATCGAGATGGTGGAGATATCCGTCGGTTCGAACTCCGGCATGATCTCAAGCGCGATCGAATAGTCGAGGTCAGCCTCACCATTGATCAGCTTTTCCTGGTCGGACGTCAGCTGGATCGACGGGCGCGAAGCCGGGCGCAGCGCCTTCTCGGCAAGGGCCTTGTCGGACGTCTCCTGGACAAGATCGTTCACCAGGTCGCCCATGATCGACTTGCCGTACATCTTCTTGATGTGCGCCGCCGGCACCTTGCCGGGACGGAAGCCCTTCAGGTTCATTTTCGGCTGGAGTTCGGTGATCTTGGCGTTGAATTTCGCGTTCAGATCGCCCTTCGGGATGGAAACGCGGAACTCCCGCGAAAGACCTTCCGATTTCGTCTCTGTGACGTTCATCGCGCGAACCCTGCCAGGCATAATGGTTGAGACCCGCCTGCGGCCATCGCCGGGCGGGAAAGGGGGTCGTCTTACACACCCCCGGAGGGCCTGTCCATGCGCGGATTCGGCCTGAACAGGCCGCTGCACCCTGCCTATGGTTTACAAGTCCGGACCTTCGTTCCGGCCCTGTCGGAAACCCAGGCGCCCGCACGTCCTTGCAACGAAACGGGCGCATATTCGGCCTTACAGATGCAACTCAGCTACCGGAGGCTCCCTTGAAGAACACCCTCACCACCTGCCTCTGGCTCAACGCCGAGGCCGAGGAGGCGCTGCAGCTCTACACCTCCCTCCTGCCCAATTCCCGCATGGGCGCCATCCAGCGCCACGCCGCCGACAGCTCGTTCGGCACGAAGAAGGGCGACGTTATGGCCGCCAGCGCAACGATCATGGGCCAGGACTTCATGGCGATAAACGGCGGCCCGATGTTCCCCCAGACCGAAGCCGTCTCCTTCCAGATCCACTGCGACACACAGGAAGAGGTCGACCACTACTGGGACAACCTCCTCGTCGGCGGCGGCAAGCCCAGCCAATGCGGCTGGCTGAAGGATCGCTTCGGCGTTTCCTGGCAGGTCATCCCCACCATCCTCGAACAGGTCATGGGCGGAGGCGACAACGCCGCCCGCGAACGTGTCACAGCAGCCTTCATGAGCATGCAGAAACTCGACGTCGCCGCCCTCAGGGCCGCCGCCGCGGGCTGAGCGCCACCCACTGGCCTTTCCTCCCCAACCCAATTATCACCCGCCCTTGCTGCGCGCGGGTGTGGCGGAATTGGTAGACGCACTGGTTTTAGGTACCAGCGGGCAACCGTGGGGGTTCGAGTCCCTCCACCCGCACCAAGCCTCCCGGAAAGCGCAGACGCTGCATCAGTCGGGGCCGAGTTTGGGGGAAAACCTTTGTTCGCGGTTGGGGGAAACTCCAAAAACTTCGGCCGCGATTTCAGCGACTTCCCCGAAAACTTTGGGGGAAACAGCGGCGCCAAATCGGCCGGGGAAGTTACTGGCTTGTAGTGCCCCGCATCACACGAGCACGAACTGCATCATCCGGAGTAGTGACCCCGCCGCCTCTCGATCGCTGGATCGATGCGGTGCTGATGCATTTCGTGAGCCTCGTGCAAGGCGCCACGACAACGCTCCAGATGTGGCTGAGGATCAGACCGCGTGATTGGCACACGCAGTCCGAAACCTCCGCCCTGCCCCAGGCGACGTCCGGCATTCATCTCCAGAAGAAAGCCCACTCCACCCACGGAGTCATTCGCGGCCTGGCGCCGACGATCTCCGTTGCTGATGGACCATCTGCAATGGAAGCGGACAAGGTCCGCGTCCCCGGCGAAGGCCGGGGTCCACTCCTGCGCACAGCGCAGACATCCACCAGCCGCGCCAAGTGCGCGCCCACGCGAGTCGCGAGCCCTCCGCCAGCGCGGCATAGAATAGCGCCCGCCGAACCAGCGCACGCGCCCCAAACACACCAACCCCGCCGCCCGGCGGCTGGGATCGCGCCCGCGCGCCTATCCCCCAGCGATCTTCGGTATCAGCACGATCTCGCTGTCCGCGCCGATCTCTACTCCCAGCGCATCCTGGAAAATTTCTCCATCGATCGCCAGCGCCATCTGGTCCTCGACGAACTCCCCCAACCCAGGAAACCGCGCCTCCAGCTCGCGCATCAAGGCGCGCACCGTCCGCGCCTCAACCTCGAACGCGCTCACCCCGCAGGTAAAATCCGCAACCCGTCCGGAGATCGATGTAACCCGCGGCAATTACTTGGCCATCTCGGCCAGCACCTTGGCCGGCGACATCGGCAGCGACTTCATCCGCTTGCCCACAATCCGGCTCACCGCATTCGAGACCGCAGCCAGCGGCGGCACAATCGGAACTTCCCCAACACCCTTCGCCCCATACGGATGACGCGGGTTCGGCTTCGTCTCGATCAGGATCGTGTCGATCATCGGCAGGTCCGAGGCCACCGGCATCCGGTAATCCAGGAAGCCGGCATTCTCGAGCAGACCGGACTTTCCGTACACATACTCCTCATTCAGCGCCCACCCGATTCCCTGCGCCGCGCCACCCTGAAGCTGCCCCTCGACATAAGCCGGATGAATCGCCCGCCCGACATCCTGCGCAGCCGTATACCGAACCACAGTCGTCCGCCCCGTCTCCGCATCGATCTCCAGATCGCACACATGCACGCCGAATCCAGCCGCCGCGCCCTGTGCATTCAACGACACCTCAGCCGCAATCGGCCCGCCCGTTTTCGCCGATTTTCCAGCGATCGCCTTCATCGACAGCGGCTTCACATCCTTCAAAGGATCCGTGCATGTCGCCACGCCATCCTTCCACTCAACCATCGCGACATCGCATTCCCATGTCTGCGCCGCACGACGCTTCAAGTCGGCGACAACTTTCTGCGCCGCCTCCACCACCGCCATCCCGGTCGCAAACGTGACCCGGCTCCCGCCCGTCGAACCGGAATATCCAATTGATGTCGTGTCCGCGACCGTGCACCGAACTCGCTCGATCGGCAGCCCAAGCGTCTCCGCCGCCATCATCGCCATCGACGCCCGCGACCCGCCGATATCGGGATTGCTCGACACCACCGTGACGCCGCCATCCTCGTCGACGTGGACGGCAGCCGAACTCTCGCCGCCGACATTGAACCAGAAACCCGCCGCCACGCCGCGCGCCTGACCCTTGCCAACCGGCGTCTGATAATGCGGCGACGCCTTGATCGCCTCCAGCGTCTCGACCAGCGCGGAGTATCGCACCGTCGCGCCATAAACCGTCTTCGCGCCATCACGCACAGCGTTCAACAAACGCAGGTCGATCGGATCCATGTCCAGCTTCATCGCCAGATCATCGATCGCGCTCTCGACCGCAAACGCCGCCATAGGCGCCCCCGGCGCCCGATAGGCCGCAACCTTCGGCCGGTTGCTGACGACGTCATACCCCGTCAGCGCCAACGCCTCGACATCGTAACAGGCAAACGCGGTCATCATGCCAAGATTCACCGGCGATCCCTGGAACGCGCCCGCCTGATACCTCAGCGTCATCTCTGCGCCGGTAATCTTGCCAGCCTTCGTCGCCGCCAGCCGCACATCCATCACGGCGCCCGATGTCGGCCCGCTCGCGAGAAACACTTCCTCGCGCGACATCACGATCTTCACCGGCCGCCCGCACTTGCGCGACAACGCCAGCGCCACAGGCTCCAGATACACTGTCGTCTTGCCGCCGAACCCGCCGCCGATCTCAGCCGGGGTCACCTTGATGTCCGACAGCGGCATGTTGAGAATTTTCGCCACCATCGCGCGGACAAGGAACTGCCCCTGGCTCGAACACCAGATCGTGCTCTGCCCGTCCGCGCCCCACGAGGCCACGCACGCATGCGGCTCGACATAGCCCTGGTGCACAGCCGCGGTTTCGTACCGCCCCTCGACAATCACGTCCGCAGACTTGAAAGCCGCCGCAACATCCCCACGTCCCATCAAATGCTTAGCGGCGACGTTGGACGCCTTGCCCGGCTTAGGCGTAACGCCCTTCGTGAACATGTCGTCGTGCAGCACCGGCGCATCCGCCGCCATCGCCGCCTCGACATCGATCACATGCGGCAACACCTCGTAGGTGACCTCGATCAGGTCCAGCGCCTCAGCCGCGATCTCCGGCTGCGTCGCGGCCACAGCCGCCACCGCATGGCCCTGATAAAGCACCTTGCCACGCGCCAGACAGTTGGCGGCGACTTCCTTCATCGCTGCATGGCTCTCGCCCGCCTCGACTTCGCCTGCCGCGCCCGCATCGAAGTCCGCACTCGTGACGATTGCCTTCACGCCCGGCAGTTTCTCCGCCGCACTCGTGTCGATCGAAACGATCCGCGCATGTGCATGCGGACTGCGCTTGATCCGCCCCACCAGCATGCCCGGCAAGTGAAAGTCCGCGCCGAACTGCGCCCGGCCGGTCACCTTGTCCACGCCATCGGGCCTGATCGGCCGTTGGCCGACGACCTTCAGATTCACGCCGCCCTGATTGCCATCGCTCATCTCGGCTTCTCCGCCTGACGCAGGTCCGCCGCCGCATCCATCACGGCGCGCACAACCTTGTCATAACCGGTACACCTGCACATATTCCCGGCCAGCCAGTACCGCACCTCCGTCTCCGTCGGATCCGGATTGCGATCCAGCAGCGCCTTCGACGCCATCAGCAGACCCGGCGTGCAGAACCCACACTGAAGCGCCGCCTGCTCGAGAAACTGATGCTGAAGCGGATGCAGATGCCCATTGTCAGCAAGCCCCTCGATCGTCTCGATCCGCGTCCCTTCAGCCTCGGGCGCGAGCATCAGGCAAGCGCACACCAGCCGGCCATCGACGATCACCGAACACGCGCCACAATCGCCCGTGCCGCAACCTTCCTTGCTGCCCGTCAGCCGCAGCTCATCGCGCAGCGCATCCAGCAGCGACTGGCCGCCGCCGACGAGAAACTCCACCGGCTCGCCATTCACCGTCGCGTTTACAACCATCCGACTCATGCGTTGGCCCTGTCCCTGGCAATCAATGCCGCGCGCCTTGCCAGCACGCAGGCAACCTTCGTCCGGTATTCCGCCGTGCCGCGCTTGTCGCTGATCGGCCTGCAGGCCCCCGCAACAGCCGCCTCCATCGTTGCCAACGCCGCATCATTGAGCGTCGTTCCAACAAGCGCCGCACCCGCTGCTTCCACCAGCAGGCACGTCGGCGCCACGGCGCCCACGCTCACACGTGCAGCGGTGCAAACGCCCCCCGCATCCAGCGTCAGGCTAACGCCGACGCCAACAACCGCGATGTCCATCTCAGTCCGTGGGATAAGCCGCAAATACGCATCGCTCGACCGCGCCGTCCTTGCGGGCAACCTGAACGCCACCAATATCTCGTCGTCAGCCAGCGTCGTCTTGCCCGGCCCCGTTTGCACCTTCTCTACCGCCACCTCTCGCGAGCCACCCGGCCCCTCGATCACGCACACCGCGCACGCCGCGATCAGCGCTGGAACACTATCCGCCGCTGGAGACGCGTTGCAGAGATTACCGCCAAGACTCGCCCGGCCCTGAACCTGTGTTGAGCCGATCAGGTTCGCCGCCTCGACCACGCCCGGCCACGCCGCCTTCAGCGCCTCATGCTCGCCTAACGTCGCGCCCGAGGTAGCGGCGCCGATCAAGAAACCGCCACCTTCGGAGCGAATCGCCATGAGTCCCGGTATGCGCTTGAGATCGATCACCACCTGCGGCTTCGTCCGCCCGCCACGCATCTGCACCAGAAGGTCCGTGCCGCCGGCCATCAGCCTCGCCGATCCCGCCGATGCGCGCAGCGCGCTTACGGCATCGGCAACACTTGCAGGCGCGAGATAATCGACACCACTCAAACTGCGCTCCAGTTCTGGCCGAGCGCACTATGTGAGCGAACGCTCAGTAGAGCAAGTACGGCTTCCGTGCGGCGATCCAGGCCTGCTCATCTGGAATGGTGATCGCGTCCAGATCGGCCGCCGTGCTGTCCGGATCGTCGACCCATTCGCGCAGCTGCTTGCCGCCATTGATCACGTCGATGGCCAGCTCGCCATTCGTGTACTCGTATTTGAAGTCGAGCCCACGCCAGAGGTCATACTGCGGATACAGCCTGCGGATCGCCTTGAAGCCCAGCGCCTGTACGCGCCAAGGCTTGAAGGCCTCGTGATCGTAGCTCGGATCTTCCGTATGGATCTGCACGCCATTGCACAGCTGTTTCATGTGCTTGTGGAACGTCGGCTCGAACCAGCAATCGCGCAGCCGGCAACCTTTCACCCATTCGGGCGCAAAGCTCTGCATCTCCGCAATCACGCGCTTGGCGTCGGTGTCCGGCGCGCCGAATAGTTCCAGCGGCCGCGTCGTCCCGCGCCCCTCGGACAGCGTCGCGCCCTCGATCATGACGGTCCCGGCATACGCCCGCGCCATCCAGAGGTTCGGCGCATTTGGGCTGGGGTTCACCCAGGTCCGCTCATGCAGGGGCCAGCCAAAGCCCGGACCTTCGTCCGGTTGATAGCCTTCCATCTCGATCACGCGATACTTCACATCGAGCTTGAAGTGATCGACGAACCACTTGCCCAACTCGCCAAGCGTCAGCCCATGCCGCATCGGTATCGGTCCGGCGCCGACAAAACTCTCCCACCCGTCGCGCAGCGTGAGTCCCTCCACCGGCCGCCCGATCGGGTTCGGCCGATCCAGCACCCAGACTTCCTTGCCATGCTCAGCCGCCGCCTCGATCACGTAGAGCAGCGTGGTGATGAATGTGTAGATTCGACACCCCACATCCTGCAGATCAACGAGCACAGTATCGAACGTGCTCATCATCTGGCCTGTAGGGCGGCGCCCTTCGCCATACAGGCTGAAAACCGGAATGCCGTGCAACGGATCGGTAAAATCCGGGCTCTCGATCATGTTGTCCTGCTTGTCGCCGCGCATGCCGTGCTGCGGCCCGAACGCCGCCGTCACGCGCACGTCGCCACACGCCGCCAGCGCATCCAGCGAATGCGTCAGGTCAGCCGTCACCGAAGCGGGATGCGCCACCAGCGCCACGCGCTTGCCCTTCAGCGGCGCACGCAGCGACGCGTCAGCAATCAGCCTGTCGATGCCAAACTTCATGGCCCCAGAACTTGGCATGTCTGTCCTCACTCCGGCGCTGGCAGGTCGATGACGAATCCTTCGGGCGCATGGAAGTCCGGATTCCCTTCCGGATGCTGAACAGCCCAGTAGGCTTTCCGCCCATCCGCTGCTTCGATCACCGTGCTGATCGCAGCGCGCAACGGCGCATCCGCCGGAGGCAGCCCTTCGACGCCCGAAAGATCCAGCTCTGCCTTCAGCACGAACTGTCGGCCGAACATCATCGTCCCTATCGGCGCTTCGCCGACTTGCACGATATTCCGCATGCCAGACCGCCGGCTGCGGAAACTGTAGGCCGCCCACTGCCCCGTCGGCGCGAAGTTGAATTCGACATAACCCGGCGCATCCGCCTTCAGGATGAAGATCTCGAAACAGGTATGCTTCCAGAGTTCATCCGCACGGCTAGGGTTTGACAGCTCGGGGATCAGCAGCGCCTCGAGCTCGCCGTTCAGCCGGTACACCAGTTCAAGCCTTCCACCGGACTTGCGGCGCACCTCGGCCGCCAGCCCATCCACGGGAAGCCGCGGCGAATCGGAATGGGGCTGCAGCGCGTGACTCATAACCCGACCCTAGCGCCAGCCCAGTCTGCCGCCTACTGGCGAGACGCGATCAGCAGGTGCGCGATCAGGTCCCGTCGCTCATTGGCATCGCTCATCCCGTTCAGCCGCATAGATGTCCCGGGAACGAAACTGTCCGGCGATTGCAGCCACCGGTCCACCAGCTCGGGCGTCCAGCCGGATGCATCGAAAGCCTTCAACGCGGGCGAGAAATCATAGTCCGCAACCGTAGCCACACCCCGGTCAAACACGCCATTCAGATTGGGCCCAACCTTGTGACCCTTGTCCCCTGGCAGGAAGTGACAAGCCCCACACTTCTTGCCGAACAGCTCCTTGCCATTCGTCAGGTCCGCCGCAGTGTAAGGCGCTGGCAGGTCCGCCAACGTCGGGGCCGGGATAGCCGAACTCGTGGCGACAGGCGTCTCCCCGCCACAAGCCGCTAGCGCAAGCAGAACCGGAATCATGCAGACTACGCGCATTGCCTACCCGCCGCAAACAACTCTATCGCTAACCCGCTGCAGTCAGGACTCGCCAGCGGCATCGACGGCGCCACATCATCCGGAATGCCGGACCGCGCAAGGGAAAAAGCCATGAGCCTCTCAAGCTGGAAACAGGTCGAAGCCGAAGCCGCCCGCATCGCCGCCACCGAACTTCGCACCCTCGCGAACCGCGCCGATATGGCACCCTTCGTCTGGACCGCGCCGCACCTCGAAGTCGACGTCGCGAAGCAACCCATCGACGTAGGAGCCATGGCCGCGATGCAGGCTCTCGCTGCCGAGCGCAAGCTCGCGGACAAGATCGCATCTCTTTTCGCCGCAGGCGTCGTCAACGCATCCGAAAGCCGCCCAGCCCTGCATTGGGCCCTGCGCGGCAGCGGCAAGGGCATCCCTGCCATCGAGGCGATGAACCGCGAAGCCGAAAAGGCCACCGCCTTCGCCAATCTCGCCCGCAAGGGCGGCCTCGGCTTTCCGCTAAAGACCATCCTGCACATCGGCATCGGCGGCTCCGACCTCGGCCCCCGCCTGATCTGGGACGCCTTGCGCGACTACAGCTCGACCGGCCCGGACATCCGCTTCGTCGCCAATGTCGACCCGGAAGACTTCCACGAAGCCACTGCTCACCTTGAGCCTGCGACTACGCTTGTCCTCGTCGTCTCGAAATCCTTCAAGACGCCGGAGACCGCCTCGAACGCCCAACTCGCGCGCGACTGGCTTGTCGAACACCTTGGCGAGAAACAGGCGAACGACCATCTGGCAGCTGTCTCCTCCGCCCCTGACAAGGCAAGGGCCTGGGGCGCGAGCGAGGATCGCATCTTCCCAATGGATGAAGCCGTCGGCGGGCGCTACTCCGTCTGGTCATCCGTCGGCCTGTCGCTGCAGATCGCTCTTGGCGCCGAACGCTGGACGAAATTCCTCGCCGGCGCCGCCGAGATGGACGCCCACTTCCGCGACACGCCGCTCGCCCAGAACACGCCCGCCCGCCTCGCCATGATGGACGTATTCCTCCACACCGCGCTCGGCATCTCGAACCGCACCGTACTCGCCTACGCCCACCGCCTCCGCAAACTGCCGGACTTCCTCCAGCAGCTTGAGATGGAATCCAACGGCAAAAGCGTAGCCGACGATGCCGGCGGCCTCGTCGGCCCGACCGCCCCGATGGTCTGGGGCTCGGTCGGCACGCTCGGCCAACACTCGTTTCACCAACTGCTTCATCAAGGCATGCGCCAGACTGCCATCGAATTCATCGCCAGCCGCGACGCCGGCGCCGGCGACTGGGCACGCGGCCGCGCACTCCTCGCCAACGCCTTCGCCCAAGCCGAAGGCCTCCTCGCCGGCCGCTCATCGGCTGCAGCCAGCAAGCAACTCGCAGATCAGGGCAAGACCGGCCCCAAAGCCGACGAACAGGCCCGCCACATGGAAATGCCCGGCAATCGTGGCTCCACGACTCTCCTTCTCAATGCGCTTACGCCTGAGGCCGTCGGAGCCCTCATCGCCCTCTACGAGCACCGCACCTTCGCCGCCGGAATTCTCTGGGGCATCAACCCCTTCGACCAGTGGGGCGTTGAACGCGGCAAGGTGCTCGCCGAAGAGTTGGACAAAGCGCTGGCCGGCGGCGAGCCCGGAAAGCGCGATCCGTCCACGTTCCACCTGGTCCAGCGCACACGACGCTAGACATTCGCCCCCACAAGGCGGACTCTGCGGACCTTCCATGGGGATGGACGATGCGCCTTGCTCTACTGTCATGCCTCGCGCTTGCCGCATGCGCCGGCACGCCTGATACGCGTCCGATCAACCTGCCGCTCGCCGCCACACCATCGCCAAGAGCTGAGATCGACATCGCCGGCGATGGCGACGTCATCGCGCTCGCCCTGTCCGGCGGCGGCGCCCGCGCAGCCTCGTTCTCGCTCGGCGTGCTCCAGCAACTGCGTGACACGCGGGACTCCAATGGCGGCCGCCTGATCGACCGTGTGGCCCTCGTCACTGCCGTCTCCGGCGGCGCCATCACGGCTGCATGGTATGGCCAGCATGGCGCGGAAGGTCTCGACGGCCTCCGCGCCGCGGCCCTCGACAAGGACTGGCAGTCTCAACTCCATACGACCTGGGTGTCGCCCCAGAACTGGGAGCGTCTGATGCAGGGCGGCCTCAACGGGCCCGACAAGCTGTCGACATGGCTCGATAAAGAAGTCTTCAACGGAGCGAAGATGCGGGACATCAAGGCGCGCCCCCGCATCGTCATCAACGCAACCGACCTCTACAGCGGCGCGCCATTTGCCTTCGAGGCGCCCTGGTTCGACGCCATCTGCAGCGACCTCGATGCCGTGCGCCTGTCCGATGCAGTCGCCGCCTCGATGGCCGTGCCCGTCGCCTTCCGCCCTATCGTCGTTCGCACTTACGGCCGCGAATGCCCGCATGCACTCGCGCCCTGGGTCGCTGCCGCCGAAGCCAACCGCGCGGCGCCCATGCTTCTGCGCGAGACTGCGCGATCTTTCCGCTTCTTCCGCGACAGCCAGCGCATGGACTACATCCACCTGACCGATGGCGGCGTCGCCGATAACTTCGGCGTCTCATCCATCGTCACGCTCCGGGCCGCTTCCGGAACGCCGCATGGACCATTTACCGCCCGCGACGCGGTGAAGCTCAAGCGCTTCACCTTCTTCATCGTCAATGCAGAGCGGAACGCTGAAGGCGACTGGCCCAAACGTGAATCCGGCCCCGACGGCCCGCAACTCGTCGAAGCGCTCCTCGGCGTCTCCGTCAACGCACCCAAGCGCGCCGCCGCCGACGCCTTCGCTGGCGAGATGGAAAGATGGGAGCGCGATGTGATCGCCTGGCGCTGCAGCCTGACGCCTGAACGCGCCGCGGCCCTGGGCGCGCCTGAAAACTGGAAATGCACGGACGTCGATTTCCGCCTCGACATGATCTCGTTCGCTGACGCATCCGATGAGCGCTTTCGCGACCTGGGCAAAGCGGCGACGGCTGTCAGCCTTCCGAAGGAAACCATCGATAGCCTGATCGCAGGCGGTCGCGAAGCTATCGCCCGCAATCCGGAAGTCCTGGCGCTGACGCGCTGACGGTCCCACCCGACTCACTCCGAACTCATCACCCGGACACGCGACTTCGCAGTCCGTCCCGCCTCATCAACAACGTGAAGCTCGTAGAACCCAGCCTGCCCCGGCCGCCACACGGCGTCGCCCGCCACATTGCGTCCCAGCGGCCGGCCATCGACGTACCAGACCAGCCGACCATGCCCTTCGGCAGAGAGCACGTAGGAGACATGTTCCGTATCTTTCCACACCTCCGCCCCGTCCGGCGGAAACATGATGTGCGGCGGAGCATTGTCCCGCTCGAACCGCGCCAGCGCATCCGGCGGAAGATTCTGTCCCGGCAGCTCCTCATGGAGGCTCGGTCCTGAGCTGCGCTTGGGCATGATCCGCGAGATCGTGTCGTAGACCTCGAACAATACCGGCAGCGCCGCATCACGGCCCGTCACGCCCGGCCGCGGCGCAGAGTCCGCGCGGCCGATCCAGACGACGACCGCATGACCATTGCCCACGCCCGCTGCCCAGGCATCACGGAACCCATAAGACGTTCCCGTCTTCGCGGCGATCACCGGCGCTTCCTGCGTGAGCTGGGCTGGCATCCTGCCGCTCGGCGCGGGCGACGCGGCGAGAATATCGATGATCTGCTTGGCCGACTGGGCCGACATGATCTGCGTCGACGGTTTCTTCGACGTCTTCGCCGCCACGACGTCGGACTCCAGCCAGTTCAGCGGTAGCGCATGCCCCCTGTCGCCCAGCGCCGCATACAGCAGCGCCAGCTCGCGTACCGTCAGTCCGGCGCCACCCAGTGCGATTGCGAGGCCCGCATCCTCATCCGCCGACAAAGGCATCGACAGGTCCGCCCCCGCAAACGCGAGCGCCGCCGCAAACCGTTGCGCGCCGACAGCATCCAGCGCCGACACGGCCGGAATGTTCAGCGAGTGCTGCAGCGCCTGCGCCACCGTGACATCGCCGCGGAACGAGCGATCGAAATTGTCCGGCCGGTAGCTAGCGAACCGCTTCGGCGAATCCGCGATCCGCGTGTCCGGGGCCGCTACGCCATCGTCAAAAGCCAGTCCGTAGATGAACGGCTTCAGCGTCGATCCCGGGGAGCGCGGCCTGTCAGTGAGGTCGATCCACCCGCCCGCCGTCCCGCGATTGGCAGACCCTGCCGCCGCGCGCACTTCACGCTTGGCGATATCCACCACCATGATCGCAACCTGCACGCCCTCGCGCGCCGGTCCCGCCGCCCGCGTTGCCAGCGCCTCCACTTCCTTCTGCAGCGCCAGGTCGATGGTTGTACGGATATTGTCGGGCGACGACGCCCGCCGCAGCGCCTCCTCTGACGCATGCCAGGCGAGTTGGGGGAAGTCCCCACGCGTAGGCGCAGGATACTCCGCAGACTCCGCGGCAAGATCCTTCGCGAACACACCCTCATCCGCCAGCCGCATCAGAACGCGCTCCCGCGCCACGATCGCCGCCTTCGGTCGCAAGTCCGGCCGCCGGGCTTCCGGCGATTGCGGCAGCGCAATCAGCATCGCGATCTGGTCGGGTGACAGATTATCCGGCTCACGCCCGAAATACGCCCACGACGCCGCCCTCACGCCTTCGAGGTTGCCGCCATAAGGGGCCATGGTGAGGTAGAGTTCGAGAATCTCTTCCTTGTTCAGCCGCCGCTCGAGCTGCCACGCGCGAAACGCCTCGATCGCCTTCGACACGATATTGCGCGGCCGCGGCTCCATAAGACGCGCCGTCTGCATTGTGATCGTGGATCCGCCGGACACCACCTCGCCGGATGAAACCAGCGATCCCGCCGCGCGCCCCAGCGCGAGGACATCCACCCCGCCATGTCCCATGAAGCGCTTGTCCTCATAGGCCAGCAGCGCCTCGACGAAATCAGGATCGATCCCTTCGAGATGCGCCTTCATCCGCCACTTCCCGTCTTCCACCGGGAAGACGCGCATCACCGCGCCGCGGCGGTCAAGAACGACTCCCGAGACGATGTCCGCGCGATACAGCGGCGGCGGCAGCAACCAATCAACCAGCACCAGCGGCACGAGCACGTAGAGCACGACCAGCGCCGCACGCCGCCACCATTCCGGCGGCCACCACAGGCGGAAGCGCCACCCCTTGGGGGGCAGCGCCTTCCTTATCCTGTCAGTCCACGTCGTGCTCATGTCTGCCTGGCCTGCTCATGCCGAGCCGCCTGCTACCGCTTTGTCACCGTGATCGTCCGCGAGACAGTCCGCGCGAACGTTTCCGGCCGATACATGTCCTCGGCCACCACGCCCGGCATCGTGAACGTGCCGGGCGTAACGGCGCGCACCATGTAGGCCACCGTCTCGCGGCGCTGGTCGAACAGGTCGAACGACGCGATGAAGCGGTCGTCCCGCGCCTCCGCAATGTTCGGCGCCGCCAGCTCGCCAAGGAAGGCGTACGGGCCGGTAGGGCCCGCATCCTCCGGCCGCAGCACAGCCTCGATCTCGAAGCCCGCCGGCAGCAGATCGGCGATGATCAGCGGCGTGCGCCGCATCTCGGTCGCCGCCACCGTCAGCGCGACAATGATGCGGTCGCCCTGCCGGAACGTGTCGCCGTTGATGGCCTGTCCGCCCGGCGTCCACAGCTGCTTGTTCGCAAGCATGCCGTCGAACGCAGGCGCAGGCGCCGTCGCCGGAGATCCGCGCGAGACAGCCGTCACATACAACTGCCCCTGCCCGTTGTTGGTGAACACCGGCGGCCGCGCGACTTGCGTCTCGTTCATCCGGTAGACGCCGTTGCCAGATGCAGTGGCCTGCCCTTGCACGGCGACATTCACCGCAGACTGGCCGCCCGACAGCGCATTCGCCGCGAGCAGAAGGAACGCCTTCTCCTGCGTCGTCAGCCTGTCCGGTTCCGGCAGGTCCTGAGCCACGCGCTGAGCAAGACGCTGCACGAGCGTAGTCTGCTTGGCCTCCTGCGCCACGGACAACACGCCAGCCAGGTCACGACGCGGCGTCTGGTAGTAGTCGCCCGTGTTCGTATAACCTAGCGCCCGCTCCGCCGAGTCAAAGGCCGACTTCGCACGCGCATTGTCGCCGATCATGTAGAGCGCAGCGCCCAGTTGCGCCCGCGCGAGCGGGCTCTGGATCTGGTTCAGCCGGTCATCATGCAGGTAGCGAAGACGCGCACGATCCATGCGGCGGGCTTTAGCCAGCACATAGGACGCATACGCCACCGAGCGGTCCATCATCGCTTGCGCGGTGTCGTTGCTGTAGCGGCTCTCATAGACTTCGAAGTCGTAGCCTGACGAGTAGCGCGACTCCCGGATCGCGAACTCCTCGAGCGAGTCATATGCCTTGTCGAGCGCCGCATCCGGCACCACGTAGCCAGCTGCCTTCGCGCGGAACAGGAAGTCCGTCGCATATGCGCCGAGCCACGGGCTGGAAAGTGCATCGCCCGTCCGCCACAGGCCGATGGCGCCATCAGCGCCCTGCCGGTTGAGCAGCGTGTTCACCGCCTCCTGCACCTGATTTCGCAGGTCCGCCGGGGTCTTGCGCCCGGCAAGCGCCGCCACCTGCGCCGCATAGAGCAGGGGCAGCGCACGGCTGGTGATCTGCTCGGTGCATCCATACGGATACTGCTCAAGCGAGTCGAACAGGGCCGCCGCGTCCATCGGGATGGGCGAGAACGACACCTGCAGATAGCTCGAGCCCGGCACGAAGGACGACAGCGAATTGGCCGCTGGCGAGAAATTCGCCCCCGGCTGAACCGTTGTCCGGATCACATTGCTCGCGGGCAGCCAAGCCGAACGCGTCTGGATCGGATAGCTGCGCGTGACCGCATAGCCGCCCGGTCCCGTCAGGTTGAACGAGATGTTCGAAATGCCTTCAGCGCCCGACGAGAAGGACGCGTCGCGATCCGTGCGCTGGCTCTTGGCGAGGTTCGCCGAGAGCGCTCCGGAAGTCGCACGCACGGGGCCCGTGGCTTGCAGCGCTGCGTTGTAGACGCCCGCCTCGCCTTCCACGTTGTCGAGCGTCAGCGTGCCCGTGGCTGTGTCTCCCGGTGCAAGGAAGCGCGGAAGCGCCAGCAGCGCAGGCACCTGGTCCCGCACGGTCACCGGTTTCGATGCCGATCCCACGCCCGAGTTGGACCATGCAACCGCCATCAACCGCAGTTCGCCGTTGAACGCCGGCACATCGAACGTCACCGAAGCCTTGCCGCCATTCAGCTTCACCGGCGCAGACATCAGAACCACCGACTGCGTCGGCACCACCGTCAGTCCCGCCCCGCCGATCTGGTCGCCGCCCTGACGGATGTTTCCGGCAGCGCCCTGGTTGGGATCGAGCAGGCGGCCATAGTCATCGCGGAGCTCAACGCCCAGCCGCCGCTTGCCGAAGAAGTACTCGGCCGGATCCGGTGTCTGGAATCCGGTCAACAGCAGGATGCCCTCGTCCACCGCAGCAATCTGGACATAACCATTGTCGTTCGGGCCAGCCGCCGTGACGTTGACGGTCATCTTGTTGTTCGGCCGCTGAACCGCAGGCGCCGCGATATCCAGCTTGAACGTCCGCGGGGCCACATCCACTGCAACGTGAGCAACGCCCAACGCGCGGCGCGGTTTCGGCGTCTTTACCGCGTCACGCGGCGTGTAGACCGTCGCCATGACATAGACGCCCGCGCCCCACTCCTTGGTGACAGGAAGACGGATGTTCGCGCCTTCGTTGGCCTTCACGGACACCGTACGCGTAAGAATGACATTCTCTGACGCCACCACGATTTCAGCCTCACCCGAATAGGGTGGCATGATCGTAACGTTGAGATCGCCACCGATGGCCGGCAGCGCATCCGGAACCTGCACGCGCACACGGTCCGGCGCCTCAACGCCCTCCTGCGGCTGGCCGCCCCAACCCGACCAGAAGCCGTAAGAAGCTTCGCCGCCATTGGCCTCTTCGGTCAGGTAGATTTCGTAGTCGCCATAATCCAGCTGGCGCGTCTTGATCGTCCCGCGCCCACCTTCGGCCACTGCGATCCGGCCGCTCTCCAGTTCAACGACACGGCGCGACTGGCGCCACTGCCAGGCCCCGCCGCCTTCGCGATACCAGTCATACTTCCAGTCGATGCGGACCAGCCGCCAGTTGATGTTGGCGGATTTCATCGCTCCGGTGCGATCCACCGACACGACCTCGAACGAAGCCGTCTCACCCTCTTTGGACGAGCGGTCATCGAACGCAGGCTTGATGCCGACATAGCGAGCCTCCGGCCGGTAGGCGACGCGGACATCGTCCCGCACCGCGCGACCACCCGGCTCGATCGCCGCCATCACGGCGCGCAGCCGCAACGGACGCGACGAGTCCGCGTTCTCCGCTGCACGCGGATCGAGCGAGATCACGGCGCGACCTGCGGCATCCGTGTTCGCCGGAGCCAGATCAAAGGTCGATTCACGGAACTGCTCGTCATGACGGCCGAACGCAAAGCCCTTCAGATCCGGGAACGGGTTGGGGTCCGCCTCAACCCGCACGTTGCCCTCGACGGGCAAGTCGGCGCCGGGCGCGCCATAGAGGAAGCGCACATTTGCCGTGATCGGCCGCGCTTCGTCCGCACGCATCGGGCTCGCCGTATCCGCCGCCAGGTCCATAGCGATACGTTGCGGGACAAAATCCTCGACCGAGAAATTCTCGGATCCAACGACGCCGACGCCATCCACCTCGGTCGAAATCCGCCACGTGCCGCGCGCCGCCGAGTTCGGCACGGGGAAGGCATAGCTCACTCCGCCATTGTGCTCGCGCGCATCCTTGAAACGCAGCCGCCCGGCTTCGAGCCCGTTCGGCCCATAGACGACCACCGATCCCGCACGATTGCTCAGCGACACCGCCGAGGCATCGCGGATGAGCGACGTGATGTACGCCGTCTCGCCCGGCCGGTAGACGCCGCGCTCGGTATAGACAAATGCGTCCGCAGCCAGCGACGGCGCCCGACCGCCGACATCACGCTCGGTCAGATCGACCGGCGAGCGGTCCAGATCGAGGATCGCGAAATCGCCGTTCGGCGCATAGGCCATAAGCATGCGCGGCGCGAGATTGCCCTCGCCCTTCATGATAGGGCCGGAGAAGCTGACCCGCCCCGTGCTATCCGTATTGCCGCGCGCCAGAATCTCGTTGTTCCGCGCCACCAGCTCCAGCTTCACGCCAGACACGGATTTGGCCGTCTGCAAGGACCGCACTGTCGCCGACATACCGTCGACGCCCGAATAGGTCGTCAGCGCAAGGTCTGTGATCACCAGCCAGCGCTTGGCGCGCGCTGCCTCGTTGGGAATGTCACCCGATGCGTCGATCTGGTCGAGCTCGACGAAATAGGCGCCCGGCTGCAGCTTCGGGATCGCCTTGGCGATCGGGAAGACGGTGGTCTTCGCCGAGTTGGCTGATCCCGGCGTGTCGATCTCGCCGGTCCACAACTGCTCGGCCACGTCGTAAACTTCCGAGCCGTAGTCCATATAGCCCCAACCGCCGGCGCTATGCGAATAGCCCTGGGAAATGGTCTTGAAGGCCAGCGCCCGATCCGTGATTCGCGAAATGGTGACTTTCACCTTGTCGACGTTCACCGTCTCCAGCGCGAGGCCGTCTGCATCGATCCGCGGCAGGATCACGCCATCGCCCCTGAATCCGACATAGGCGGGCCGGTCGCCAAACGCGATCGCCACATCCTCGTCGAACGGCAGCGTGCGCCCATCGCCCGCCGGCAGACCCGAACGGATGCGGATCTCGCGATCGCCCCCAAATGTCAGGCCGCCGAGGCAAAGGTTTGATCCTTCGACCGACAGCGCGATCTCGGGTCCGTCACCCATGTCGACGTACGGCCGATAGTCCGTCTGCGGATTGAGACCGGCCGAAAAGCCCAGGCAGGCTTTCGGCTGGTCTCGCGTCACGTCGATCGTGTAGCGCAGGAATTCGAACTCGCCCGACCCGCCCGCGCGTGGAGCATTCGCATGTCGTGTCTCAAGCTGTGGCCCCTGGTCCTCGCCAAGAACTGCCTTGGCGTCATTACCCCCAGCCGGCCCTCCGCATGCGGAAAGCGCAATGGCAGCAAGCACGCCCGCGGCTGCAACAGCCACGGCGCGCAATGATTTCGTGGACCCCACGTCGTCCCTCCTGAACCCCCAGCCACTTTTGAGTGTGCTGAATTTACCATAGCGTGCGCGCACCACTATGGAAGGCCACGCAAGGCACAAGCTGCTGAAAAACAGTGAGTTTGGTACGACTCCCCGCACGAAATGAGGCTCTGGGGGGCGTGGTGCCGGATGAGGGGATTGAACCCCCGACCTTCGGTTTACAAAACCGCTGCTCTACCGCTGAGCTAATCCGGCGAGGCTTCCCGTGAGAGAAGGCCGCGGAGGGGAATAGGCGCCTCCAGCCGCTCACGCAAGCCCGGCGCCGCCGACCGCAAAATACCCCCGGACTGCCACATTCCGCCCGGAGCCCGCCCCATCGGGAACTCGGAGGAACTTTCATCTCCGCAAGACCGTTACCGAACTGAAGGCTGGGCGCTGGGAGGCACACATGACCCGATTGACCGCAACGACCATAGGCGCCGCGATGATCGGTTTCTGCGGGTTCATCGCCGGCTCCGCGACCGCTCAGGCCACTTCCCCATGCCCGAGTCACGAGGCGGTGGTCTATTTCGCCCCGGACTCGGCCGTCCTGAACTCGCAGCAGAATTTCGCTGTCGTCAGCGTGGCCGAAGCCGCGCGCACCTGCGGCGCCAAGGGCGTCCTCATTCAGGCAAATGGCGATGGAGAACGCGCCCGGGCCGTCGCCATGGCCCTGAGCCAGCGAGGCGTCCAGGCCACGATCATCGCGCAGCCCGCGCTTGGCCTGTCCGGCGACACCATGATCGCCCGCTCGATTACGCTGCGCGTCGCGACGCAAACCAGCACGAGCAGCTGAACCTCGCGGGCCGATTCGCCAGAAAGCTGGCCCTCCACGCCGTCCATGCTACAAGCCGCGCCAAGTCGGGCGGGAAGCGGGACAGAATGGACAAGAGAATTCTCGGCCGCATCTATAGTCGGCTGATTCACAAGTACTTCCTCAACGACATGTACCTTGACCTGCGCGTGCGGGCCAAGAAGGACACGGTCGATTACATAGAGGCCAATCTCAAGGACGCCATGCTGTGCCAGGGACGCAAGCCCCTGATCGAACTTTGCATGAAGCGGGAGAAGGAAGCGAAGCTCAACGGCCTCATCCTCGAGTTTGGCGTCGCTGGCGGAACGTCAACCCGCATCATCGCGAAGAACGCCGAACCTCGCACGGTCCACGGCTTCGACTCGTTCGAAGGGCTTCCCGGCGACTGGTCGGGTACACACGAACAAAAAGGTCGGTACAGCCAGCACGGCAAGCTCCCCCGCGTGCCCAACAACGTTAAGATTCACAAGGGCTGGTTCGATCAGACCCTCCCCGGTTTCCTCGTAGCGAACCCCGGGCCGGTCAGCTTCGTCAACATCGATTGCGACGTCTACGACTCGACGATCTACGTCCTGGACCAACTCGCGGACCGTATGCGCGTGGGCACGCTGATCGTGTTCGACGAATACTACAATTACCCGAACTGGCGCGAGCACGAGTACAGGGCCTGGCAGGAATTCGTCGCGGCGCGGAAGATCAAGTACCGGTACACAGGCTTCTCGACGATGCGTTATCACGCTGCGGTGCAGATCACGGCGATCGGGTGAAGGTGGGGTGACCCATCAGCAGCGGAACGTCCTCCGCACTGTTTGCGGCAGCTGGTAGCATGATTTCGGAGTGCTACGCTTCTGTCCCGGAGGCCTCGCATGGTTTTGGACGCACACCCCCCCGCGATTTCGGCGCCTGTCATGCCGTGCGCAGACCTCAAGCCTCAGCGTATTTGGGTGGGCGCCGAACCCACCGTCCTGCGCTCTCCCGATTGTAGATGGATACTGGCCTATCGCTCAACCTCCGGATCGGCTTCGGCATCCCCCATCAAGGGGCCTCAGGTCGCCGAGATGGCGACCGTTGCGGACGCCGCCACAGGCAAGGTGGTCGCCACTTTCGAGATGTCCCGAAGCGCAAGCCTTCACTGGCTGGAGGATGGGACGCATCTGATCGTGAATTACAGCTCGGGCAGTGGATCGGCAGAGCCGCTGGTCATCCGGCTGCCGTCCGGTCCCGCCGCAACTCAGGCTGCCGCTCCGATCGATCTGAGCGAGGTCGTATTCGGTGACGTGCTGAATCGCATCGGCAAGTCTTCAGTGCAGGTCTACCATTTTTACGTATCCTTCACTGCCGACAAGGACGATCGTGTCCTGGTTTCGGCTCAGCCAGTCTACACCTTGCGAGGTGAAACCGGCCCTGGCGGGTCAGCCTGCCTGATCTACAGCATCGACAAGGCCACGTTTCGCGATGCACGTCTGATCGAACAGCTACCCGAGAATGCGCCCTGTCCGAATGGCCCTGCGGAATAGACTGATCATGCTAGCGGGCTGGCAATCTATGCCGGGCGGGGCTACATCGCGCGCATGGCACGTATCCTCATCACATCCGCCCTGCCCTACATCAACGGCGTCAAGCATCTCGGCAACCTTGCCGGCTCGATGCTGCCGGCGGATGTCTATGCGCGCTATTGCCGAGCCGCCGGGCACGAAGTGCTCTTCATCTGCGCCACCGACGAGCACGGCACGCCTGCAGAACTCGCCGCCATCGAGGCGGGCCAGAGCGTGGCCGACTACTGCGCCGAGCAGCACGACATCCAGAAAAATGTAGGCGCCGGATTCCACCTCTCCTTCGACTGGTTCGGCCGCTCCTCCAACGAACCCAACCGCCGCCTGACGCAACACTTCGCCGACGTCCTTGAGGATAACGGCTTGATCGACGAGCGCACCTCGAAACAGGTCTACTCGGTCGACGACAAGCGCTTCCTGCCGGACCGCTACGTCGAAGGTACATGCCCCAATTGCGGCCACGAGAAAGCCCGCGGCGATCAATGCGACAACTGCGGAACACTTCTCGATCCGGTCGAACTGATCAACCCGTACTCGTCCGTCTCCGGCTCCCGCAATGTCGAGATCCGCGACACGCGCCATCTCTACCTGCTGCAGACGAAGATGCAGGACCAGGTCCGTGCCTTCGTCGATGCGCGCGCCGCCGACTGGCCCAATCTGACCACGTCCATCGCCTACAAATGGCTCGACGAAGGCCTGATCGACCGTTCGATCACGCGCGACCTTTCCTGGGGAGTGCCCGTCACGCGCAGGGGCCACCCGCGCCCCGGTTTCGAGAACAAGGTCTTTTACGTCTGGTTCGATGCGCCGATCGAATACATCGGCTCCACCGTCGAATGGGCTGAAGCAACGGGCGGCGACTGGGAACGCTGGTGGCGCACCGACAAGGGCGCGGACGACGTCACCTATGTCGAGTTCATGGGCAAGGACAATGTCGCCTTCCACACCGTCAGCTTCCCCGTCACCATTCTCGGCTCAAAGGAGCCGTGGAAACTCGTCGACAAGCTGAAAGCGTTCAACTGGCTCAACTGGTATGGCGGCAAGTTCTCCACCAGCCAGAAGCGCGGCGTCTTCATGGACAAGGCACTGGAGCTGCTGCCCGGCGATTACTGGCGGTGGTATCTCACCGCCAACGCGCCGGAGAGTTCCGACACGGCCTTTACCTGGGAACACTTCAAGTCGACGGTGAACTCCGACCTCAACGACGTGCTCGGCAATTTCGTCAACCGCATCACGAAATACGCGGCCGCCAAATTCGATTCAAAAGCCCCGGAAGGCGGCGCGCCCGGCGAGCACGAAGCCTGGATGGCGAACGAACTCGCTACCCGCCTGCCCGCCCTCATCGCCCATTACGAAGCCATGGAATTCCGCAAGGCCGCCGCCGAAACCCGCGCCATCTGGTCCGCTGGGAACGAGTACATCACCAAGGCCGCGCCGTGGACGGCCTACAAGACGTCTGTCGATCAAGCCGCCGTCGGCATCCGCACCGGCCTCAACCTTGTCGCCCTGTTCGGCGTGATCGCCCAGCCGATTATCCCCGACACGGCGCGGAAGATTCTCGATGCCATCGGCGTGCCTGAAGGCAATCGTAGCCTCGACATGTCGAAGCTTGGAGCCAGCGGCTATTCCGCACTCCTCGACGCCCTTCCGCGCAGCATGACAATCACCGTGCCGCCACAGCTCTTCACCAAGATCGAAGACGCGCACGTCGCCGACTGGACCCAGCGCTTCGGCGGCGGTTGATCGCGCACCGGACTGGGCGAAGACCGAACGGTTGCGTCAGGTCAACGGCCTGCCTTTTGTTTCCGGGAACAGGAACAGGCAAGTGACGATGCCGATGATTCCGAACACGACCGGGTACCAGAGGCCGGCGAAGACGTCTCCGGTCGCGGTGGCGATGGCGAAGGCGGTCATCGGCATGAATCCGCCGACCCAGCCGATGCCGATATGGTAGGGCACCGAGAGAGCCGTGTAGCGCACGCGCGTCGGGAAGAGTTCGACCAGGGCGGCGGCCATCGGGCCATAGAGCGCACAGGCGCCGATGACGAGAACGAGGAAGCCTCCGACTATAAGGGGCCAGTTGAAGTCGGCGGCCTGGGCCTGGAACTCGGCGGGCGTGGCGGGGGACTTGATCGGCGGCGGATAGCCGGCGGCTCTCAGGGCGGCGGCGAGACTTTCGTTGATGCCTTTGGCGTGTGCCTCGAGGGCCGTTTTTTCCAGGCCGACCGCATCGGTCGCGGGCGTGCGCGCATCGGCATTGTCCCCGATCTGGACCATGGCGGATGAACCGGCGGGCTCATTCGAAATCGAAAAGCCGATGCCGGCATTGGTGAGATAGTAGCGGGCGATGTCGCAGCCGGTCTCGTATTTGCGGCCGCCGAGCAGGTCGAACTGGAAAGAGCAGGTCGCGGGGTCGGCGTGGATGACGACGGGCTGCTCGCGTTGCGCACTCAGCAGCGCCGGGTTGGCGCCGGCAGAGAAGGCCTGGAAGCAAGGGATCATCGCGACGACCGACAGCACCATGCCCATAATGAGCACGGGCTTGCGGCCGACGCGGTCCGATAACCAGCCGAAGAAGACGTAAAGCGGGATGGAGATGAGTGTCGCGCCCATCAGCAGCACGTTGGCCCAGATGCCTGGCAGCTTCATGAAGCGCTCGAGGAAGATCTGCGTGTAGGAGAACACGCACCACCATATGGCGCCCTGAGCCATGAGGAAGGCGAAGATGGCGAGCAGGACGAGGCGC